>Ga0325411_1000954_pt1 | contig 31479 bp, 23 predicted proteins | sample PopdelMetagenome_13_FD_206181 | JGI IMG/M metagenome (GOLD analysis project Ga0325411, IMG submission 206181) | Populus deltoides microbial communities from Bellville, Georgia, United States - Xylem-PdIQD-R4 | ecosystem: Host-associated > Plants > Phyllosphere > Stem > Wood/Secondary xylem...
GATGGAAGGAAGAAGAATGAACTCCCATCGCCTTTTTCCCTTCTTCATTGATCTTGGGGAAAGGAACCTTCTACCAGCTGGGGATGCAGTTTTGGCAGACTGTGCTCCGCCCCTTGAACTCATGCAGTTACCACCTGCATTTGTGGTGGTTCCGTTCTTTTCGTGGAGAGTTGCCATAATAGATGAAGGAAAGAGCTTCGGATTCAGAAATACAAAACGATCTGGCCCTTGGATATATTTATGCAAGACAAGTATAGTTCCGTAATTGCTATGATTATCTAACCATTCGAGTACAGTTGAGGCACATGGTTTTGGGGGATGGAAATCAACCTTTAGGATTTATCATTTTTCTCATCTCTTCCCTGGTAGAATGCGAGAGATTACTACCTTGTTATTTACAAAAAGCAGAGGAAGAATTATATAACTAATCGAAGCCATTATTTAGCACGCTACAAGACTCCGACCGAGCAGTCCTTCGCAGAAAAAAGGGTGTCCCGCCACGTTTTTGAGGTTACAACTAATAGTTGCCACTCATCAATGGCCTAAATTCTGAGGCAGATTGTAAGAACCCCCTGAATAAAGCATTTGGTAAACTGGCCATATTCTAACTGTTAAGATTATGCTCACGACGGTTCCCAGTCCACAGAAGGCAGCTAGAGCCAGGAATGTTATCTTGAAGCAATCAGGACCTAAACAAGTAGAGCTTCCTTGCCTGGCAGTTTCTGCGTCGTATACATAACCGGCAAGAATACCTGAGAAAAGTAGTGCACCAACAGGATTGCCTAGCAGCAGAACGTTGTATATCAAACCAAAATGTCTCAAGCCAAAAAGTTCAGAGGCAGTTGGCACCATTACAGCATACAGAATCCCATAAGAGATGCCAAGAAGAGCAGTTGCAGTGTAAAGAATACCATCGAGTGCTAATGCAAAAGGAATGAACGTTACGGCCATAATTATATGTGCACATGTCATCAACAAGGTTCGAGGAATTGTTCTTGACCTGCAATAATGTGTGATTTTGTCATATAAACAAGAAAATCCTGAAATTCAGAACTAGGAGATTATAGGCCATAAACTAGTAAATATGAAGAGAAAATTGAGAAGGCAGGGGAGGAACAGAATAGATTGAAATTGCACGTCAATGAAACAACCAAGAATTGTCCAGAAAAAGCTTGTCCTATCAAATGATGAAAGAAAACTGGCATTGCTTCATTAGGAATGAATGCCTAAAAACATCAATCATTGTGCTCCTTTAAATGAAAAGATTTCAAATCTCAACTTAATATCTGACATTAAGTAAACGAGTAATAACCTGACAAAATGTTCCGAAACAGCACCCGATCCAATGCGGCCAACAAAATTGCAAAAGCCGAAGAGAGCAAGCAATATTGTTGTATCCTCAAGACCAAAAGCAGCCCCAATTTGAGCCAAATTATTGAGAATAGTAACTCCAGAACCAACCCCAAGAAAGTATACCACCCAAAGAAGCCAAAAATCTGCCTTGATAAGAGCCTCGTGAATTTTGAAATCCTCACCTCTCTTGGGCCTCCTTTTCTTCTTCACTGCTCCCTCTCCCATAGCAAGAAGTATTTCCACATCTGAAGCATCGTCATTCTCATAAAAACTTCCTAGAGATGTCACAGATGAAGATGGTGTCAACAAAGGATCTGTTGGGGTTGTTTCACCTTCCCCCAACACCAAATGATCTGAAGAATCAGATGGCGGGTTTTTCTTCGGCCTTGAAGGAAAAATGGTCATTTTGACAGGAATTGCAAGAGGAGATATCAAAAAGATAACCACGATTGCCACTAAAATGTAGGAAACAGCATCACTAAGAGAAACCACAGTCCCTATTATAGCGGTTACGAGGAGATAAATGGCAAGTAGAATAACTGCAGCTTGGGTGAAGAGAAAATGGACATGCTCTGAAGAGTCTTCTCCAGAAGCTGGAGTACATGGCCGGATAAAGTACATCATAGCTAAACACAAAATGGGAATGACAAGTGTAAGAAAGAGCAGGAGATTTGAAGCAGAGCCTTTAAGCGCCAGGCTATATACCACTGTGTATACTGCAGCTGAGATCCCAGCGCAACCTTTGAGAATGCCAGAAACAGTGCCCCTGCTGAGAGGGAAGTTTCTCATGTTGGTCACAACCACAGCTGTGCCAAACCATGCATTGCTATTTGTGGCAATAACAAGTGCAAGCCATAACTGCAATAGCAACAAAAAGGAAAGCATACTTTAATGTTTTCGTGACTGATCACACTTGTGCTTCAGCTGGAAATTGGATAGCTCCAACCAAACTTCTCAAAATCTCAGCAACATGACAACCAGCACAGACACAAATAAGTTATCTAGAAAGCAATGATTAGTTTAACATTGTATTAGAATCTCTATGTGTAAAGATTTTGGGTTCTAGATATCCCCATTGCTAGCTAAAAACATGTATCTTTATTTACCAAACATTGTTTTCACCTTCCATCAGGCCTACCTAACCCTCTGTATATTATTTGGATTCTGGCCATTCAAAGATACTTCAAAACGCACACCCAGCCTTTCCAACAGGAAAGTATAATGACAACCACTCAAACAATAAGTTTGTTCCATCCAAACATGTAACCACAGCCAAACTCTGCATATTGATGTTCTTTCTATTAGTTAGTGTCATCTCGATAGACTGGATCAAAATAATTTAGCCAGAGTTTTCCAGTCATGAAAGATGAAACCTTGAGGTACAAATTCTTGCTTCAATACTCTGAATGAGGAAAATCCAGTGCTTGAAACACTGGAAATATTAAATGAGTTGTTTTAAGGAAAAAAAAAGGCAGCACGGGAACAGTTTAAATCATGGAGCACTCCCAGATTGAGTTTCAACAGAAGAGAGTGCAGTATTACAGCATTTAAGGGAGCTTTAGTATGAGCAAGTGAAATGATTCCTTAATCGGAACAATTGCATTCATAGAGTTCTTCCCCCAAATCAACTAAGCGATAACTTTTACAGATAAGTAAGACTTGCCCTCAACCATTTATATAGGGAAAAAAGAGAAAAGGGAGGGGGGGTGTCCAATTAAAAAATTTGCATTGACACAGGCTTTGCAAGCATCTAAGGATATAAATCCATAATGGAAATCCATCTTATAACTAAATAAAATTTATCTACCATTCCTTCCTCAGGAGGAAAAAAGAGAGTAGAATCACTAGTTCCAAGTCATTAATTCTATATAATAATGGTTCACCAAAGCCTGATGATCAACCAAACTGATGAAGCAAGAGGTAATCAAGTCTGATTTGATCAACCAAGATTGGAAACACATCAAACCCCATGATAAAGCAATGATACAAAAGCAAATACAATTCCATAGAGAGTTGAATTCTTTCAAAATCTACCTCGCCAAGAACTACCTACTAGCAAGCAAGGCAATCATCAAAGTATGTAATAAAAAGAAACAAGTTGACGATGTCTGACCAGCCAGTAAGGTAAGGGCTTGACAGTCTGGCTAACAACAAGCCAAAGAACACCGTAGCCCAAGAAACAAGCAAGAACACCAACAGAGAGGACAGCCCAGGGAGGGAACTTGTTGCAGGCCATGCCAGGGAGCAACCCCACATTCTCTCCAATATCATTGGCCACACCCAACATTGTTAGCTGCTGTTGATTGAGTCCCATTACTGATTTGAGAGCAGGAGAGTAGAGTGGGAAGTTGTATGCATTCCCAGCCGCTATCTCAACCCATAATGCTGCTGCTAATCCCACCCATGGAGGTCTGCTTCCTCCTTTCACCACTAAGTTTGACATTCTCTCTCTCTCTCTCTCTCTCTCTCTCTCTACAACACTGCAAGTATTTCCACGCTATCTACTAGTCCATAGTATTAGGAAGCTACAATCCAAGGAGTTTGCCGGTGGTTCTGGCGTTATTTCTCACTTCTTTGTATTTTTTTCGAGTTTAAACTATAATGCTTGGATTTAGTTTTGATTTACGTATAAATTATTCTTACCTCCCTAAACTATTTTTATAAACAAAGAAAAAGACAATATTCAATCTTAAACAATATTTATATGATATTGGGGGAAAAAATCAGTCTAAATTAATATGTAAATTGTTTTGAAAATACTTTTTAATGTAAAAAAGAAAAGAAAAAAGTATTAGATCGCTGCTTTTTATTTGAAAATTGGGGTTTGGATTGTTGTGGACTTGTCGTGTTTGTGTGTGTGATGTGGAGAGTGACGGTGGCGGCCGCTGTTACAGCAGCGGCAGGCTGTGGAGAGAGACCCATGGCAGCTTGGCCCACTTCTCAAAAAGTCTCTCTTGAAAATGTCATCTCACACGCATCGCTTAACTTTAATTATGGTTGTTAAACTAGACTGATGGCACGTGTCGTGATATTTTTCCTCTGAAATATCTAAACGTTTCGAGCATATTTTTTTTTTTTAAATTTGATAATTTGGATTATAATCCCAATCAATTAAATAAATTAAATTTTATTTGAATCGTATTAAAATAAAAAATAATAACAAACAATATATATATATATAAAATCATGATAATATGAAAAAAATATTTATTTAAAAGCAAAATATTAGCATTAATTATGTTTAATAAATTTATTTATTAAAATTAATTTGGGATAGAAATTGAAATACATAAAATTAATTAAATAAAATAAAAAATTAATTATACAGGATTAAACATATTAAAAATATAATAAAAAATAAATATCTAATCTTCAAAAAATAATTTGCTTAAATAATTTCTGAAAAAATGTACAAAATATTTATTTTTGAAGATTAGATATTTTTCCTACGGATACATTTTTCTATAAATCCTAACCAAAATAAATAAGGGAAAAAAGAAGTGTTATAAACTTATACATTAAATCAATTGTAACACGTCATCAAATTCAATTTCGATTTGACTTAAAAGCGCTGATTCTGAAGCTTTCTTTATTTAATATATATATATTTTTTTACAAATCTCAAAAAGATCATTAGGTGGTCTCAATCTTATCACCGATTTTCTTCTTCTTTTTTTTATCAATTTTATCTCTAAGCTTTCAAAGACTTCCAAGGCTTTTCATTCAAATTGTAAAAACGACATCATTTTAGAAATTGAACCTACTAAGCTTTTTGACACAAATTACAAGCAGTCCGATTATCGATGAAGAAATGATCATCGAGTCAATGGTTTCTCACCCTAGAGAATGTGATCCAGGGACGAAAAATCGACAATGGAGGTCCACTCGAAGCATGGCATGGTTTGTGGTGGATGAAGTAGATTATGTTTGAGATTCTAGTAGGAGTTATAGTTTAAAGTATTTTTTATTTATAAATATATTAATTATTTTTGATATTATTATATTAAAACGATTTAAAAATATAAAAAAATTATTTTAAACCAAAACAAATTTTAAAATTTGAAGAAACATTATTTACACCGCATTTTCAAACATTCATAAAAAAACAGATTATTGGGTGATTTTCCAAACACACGCGTTACTGGATGATTTTAGAGATTATTTGGAAGTCTAGTAGTAGATAATTTTCAAAATATTATTTTACTGAAAATGTATTAAATTGTTTTTAAAAAAATATTATTTTTAACATTAATATATCAAATATTAAATTGGTTTAAAATGATAAAAAATAATATTTTAAAGAAAAAAAAAACTTCGAATTTTTTCAAACCTTTAAAACGCAAAAACATGAAATAGCCTCATTGGAGGAACACCTGAGTATAAGAATGAATTGCATGATGTGTAGGATTTGAAGGGGCCTTGTTGAGGGAATCCTTGATGTTCTTGAAAACAAAAACACATGTAGATTGTTTATTATCGTATCCATATTATAACTTTAACAGAAGACGAGGAATTCGTTTTATTTCACAGATGCCGGTAGCCAAGAATGCATCCGATAATACAAACAGAGGATTACATTTTTGTATTTCACCAAACAACAAATATGATTATTCTATGATACAAGAACCCTGAATTCTTCAGAAAGTGAACTTCAGACGATTTGTGCTTCTTCTGAGAAATCCCCGCCAGTCAATCCAAAAAAGCCCGTTTGGTCATCACAGGAGAGGCAGCCCATGACATCTTCCATCATCACAGGAGAGGCAGCCCATGACATCTTCCATCTCTGCTCTGGCTAAACAATCGTGCTCAGAGCTTCCTCTGCTTTAAAGATGATCAAGCTGCGCTCAGGCAGTTTTCCCAAGAACCATATTTTGAGCTGAAGGTGCCACCGCCGCTCTGCTGGGCATGCTCTGAAATAACCACACGGGCGCAGACATCCCAAGTCCTTGCTATCTCTCCAAGTGACATGGGTTGTGAAAGGCTTCGGAGAGAGATGCTAAACCTGGATTTAGCTTTTATTGACAGATCCTCGTACTCTTTACTGTTAGAAAGAGTTGCATGAGACCAAAATATAGCGGAAAGAAGAGTAAGATTTAGATATCAGAACATAAAAAGCTGCCAAGTGAAGGAAAAACTCTCGACAACTATCAAGTTGATCATCTCCGATTATGGATCAGCATAATCTTTAGAGCGACCAATAAAAGAAACTTTGCATCTAAACTTGGAGCAAAGCAAACCAGATGTCATTAAGGGTTCATTTCTAGTGAGCAGATCGAAACAGTTTACAGGTTTGCTCATTATTCCAGCTATAGGCTTGATCCAAAAGAAGAATTGTCACCCTACTAGCATGACAATGAAAATGATCAGACTCGAGGAAACCCAGGAAAAAAAAATTCCCATATGGAAACATCAAATTCTATCTAGACTTTCAAGAGCATGCAAAATGTATAAACTGCATAGCCACATTTTTTACCTGACTTCAACTGGAAACCTGTCTAACAGTATAGGTGAGCAACTTGGATAATTTGTAGGCACAAGCAATCTGAGGGGCTGAATTGGTGACTGCACATGAATAAAGCGAAATAAATACAGAGAAATGGGTAGTGGTTTATTAACATCATAATAGCAGGTTTGAAAGCACACCATTTGCGCTGAAGCATACTGTGATTTCAAATTTTGACTAAGAGCCACAGCGCTAAATGAGCATTTGACAATGGTTCCTTCACCCCCTTCAGCAGTAGCAGCTACTGCAGTTGAATCAACATCTTCATCACTAATATCAACTACCGTGTCTATAAGTCGCTGATTTATTTCCCTTATCTCTTCCAAAAGGGCATGATTGGCCTGCAAAAAAAGCTACATTATTCATCCAGCAAGAATAAGCTGAAATGAGCCTTCCTATCAAGAGTCAGGTGTAAATCACAAAGCACTTAGAATGCATTCTAAATCCTTTTAAAGTGTAATTTCCTGAATATCCTATTACATGATAAAATGCCTTCCTCTATTCACTCACAACAGAGATTTTTAGCGAAAATACACCATCTAATTGTTGTGCACTGCAGATTTTTTTCCCCCTTTTATGTTATTCTTTTTTAACATGCAAATATAATCGTGGGAGAGGAAATTGAAAAGGAAAACTTCAGAAATAATGGCATTCTATGGAACTGCAAAGCAATATATTTCAACATAACAAGATAATGTTGTAGCCTGAAATAAGAGCAGAAACATTCAAATTTCAAACAGCATTAATTAGAAACAATAAGAAAACAAATAGCAGAAGTTCAAACAGAATAGAGGTAAAAGCACACATAACAGACATTGTTATTAGTTTCAGACTAAAACACAGAAAGATGGTTAATACCTCAATTCTAGGCCTCTTGACACTTGATGTTGCAGTTGATTCCAAATCAGAAGTTTCTGGACCAGTAAACTGTTTAAAACTGTCACTTACACTGCCAGCTGATGATACAACATTCAAGGGCATGGCACTTGTATGGCGCCTCATTTTCCTTGATCCAGTCATCCCATCTTGGGTGATGTAATTTCTTGCCTGAAGGCGACATTTTGTCATTGCTACCAAATCCTCACCAGCTGCAGCTCTAGATCCATTACCAGGTGCCGAACCAGCAATTCTGTCAATCATACTTACAACGGAGCCAATGTCACCGACAGATGCACTAAGTGCTTTGGGAGACAGAGATTTCACCTGGGAAAAAAAATTACAGCATCACCATCTCATTCACAAAGAAGTTTTCTTTTTCAGAAACCTCCAAAATAAGGGTGGGGTGGAGTAAAACCAAAAGGACAGCATCACTAACCGCTTTAATCAAGCGCTCAAGTGGTTGCTCTGTAACATTTGACTTGCCAGAAACAGTTGTCAAAGCACCGCCATGAGCACCATCAGGACTGGTAAACTCTGCAAGCAAAGGTGATGCAGATATCCCAGGAGTGCCAATTGCAAGGGATGGAGCCGGTGCTTGTGCAACAGAAGGTTGGTGTACAATATTTCCAGTATTTAAGAGTGAGGAAATACCAGAAACTGGTTTGTCAGAATCTCCTGGCATAGGAGATGGAGCTAAAGGAGTTGAAGGAGATGGGACAACAAAAGGCGAGTTCGCAGATTGCAGAGGTGTTCCAGTTTTGGTTACAGAAGACGGTAGATTTTGCTGGTCAATCTGAGGAGATGAATGTTGTAATTGAGGGGAAGCATGCTGAGGTAGTTGAGGTGAAGAAATAGGAAATGAAGGTGCAGGTTTCATGTGTTGACGTGGGAAAGCTGTGCGTTGAGCTGTTGGGAGATGTTGTTGGAAGACTGCTGGCTTAATTCCAATCCCCTGTCTCATCTCATTTACATCATTCATCTGTTGCGGCTGTGGAATTTGGTGTGTCTGCATCTGTGCAGGCAACTGCTGCTTGGCTTGCTGGTGTAATTGCTGCTGCTGCTGCAGCATCTGTTGATTCTGCATTAAATTCTGGCGTTGCTGCAATCGTTTAAGCTGTTGTGTTTGTAGCATATGTTGTTCATGCTGCTGCTGCTGCTGCTGTTTTAGATGCTGGTGTTGAATCATATTGGAATTCGACTGAAGGGGCATATTTGGCTGCATCATACTCACCCCACTTTGCGTTGACATTGTGTTAACATTGGTTGGTTGGGAAATGCTCAAGAGATTCTGTTGTACAGATCCTACAGGTGTCTGCTGCAATGAGCTCAGTGCATTTCCTTGTCCAGAATCTAAATTGGAGCCTGGTTGTATTGGATTCATCATGTTTGATTGTGACGTCGAATCCCCAGATAAAGTTGAAAGAGAATTATGCAGCAAGCTTGACATATTGTTCTGCTGCATCTTTGGTACAGAACCTTGCATATTTATTGATTGCAACTGGGAATTCAGTTGATTTTCATGGGACTGCAATTGAGGAACTTGAGATTGGGGTTGCTGCATAGGTTGAATATGAGGTTGGGGAAGTTGTCCTTGCTGAAGATTAGGAATAGGCTTCCTGTATCTGCTTGGGTTTAGAAAACCTACAATCTGCTTCTCATAGGAACCCAATTTCTCCTTGAAATTAGGTGTGATGTTGTTTTTAGAGACCTGTAAGAATGTTATCAAGCGCTCCAACATGACCTTGAATAACTTCAGCTTTTCAAGCTGTTCTGACTTCGGTTGTTGCGGAAGAGAGTCATGCTGGAAAGCAAAGTTAACATACAAGAGAATTAAAAATTGCATTGACCCTTTGTAGCAAAACTAGTAAAACATTAGTGAAAAAAATGTTTCTATTCCAATTCTTCTGTGTCAATGCATGGTTGTGGGGTGGTTGGGGGTGGGGGAGGTAATTAGTGCAGATGATACAGTGACAAGCAATGCCGATGGGGAAAACAAATTAATACAAAAGCTCAACTGTGGGGGTTTATGAATCATGTGTGGGAAAATAAATCGGAAAAAATTACAGACAATTTACCTGCTGTAACTTGGTAGCAATTCTCTGGTACATTTCATTTATTTCAGGCAAATACGTTTCCTTCATAACTTTGATCTAGGAAGTACATATAACCAGCAAGACATTATCAATCATATGCTTGATTTCTTCAGGTGCCAGAGTCAGAAAGAAACATAAGCAAACTTGAGAGAACTGATAAATAAATAAATAAAATGGCAGACGACAGCATATATTGTTTGAGATAAAAATAGCAGTGGAATCAATGCCGAAAACTCAAAAGAGAATATCGTTATTGATTGCATGCAAAGATGCAAAGGATTGTGTAGTTACCTCTTCAGACAAGATTCAGGGGTTGGTCAAGTTCAGTTACTTTGTCTCACAGCAAACTACTCACCATTGTTTTCTATTGTTCTAACTCAAGTCAATGGATGTCACTACTTTGGTAAACACTTCCTAGCTTTATAACTTTGGATTTACAACCCTTATATCCTAATTATCAACAACCATTCCTATTCCCGTTTTAGTACCCTCCCAGGCACAAAAAAATTGACCTCATCAAATATGCAGTTATGAATTGCAACTACAGCCATTAAATGATTCAGAATTTCAACCTCGTTTTCTATAAAATTCAACAATACTGGACATGGTCATGATTCAATGGATTAAGTCCAATTATTTTCCTTTCTTCCATTGTCACATGTTTCAGAACAAATTTGATTGTAATCCTGAAAACAACTGTTCACTTAACCAAATATAACGATGACTATTCAGAAACAGTTCACTCTTGTTTTCAAGTCGGTCTATTACAGTAAGAAGTATTGTCAATTGGACTTGTTGGAAATAATAAAATAATAATTCATCACACAATAAATGTATGGAAATACAGGGAAAAAATTGAAAGGGAGAGATTTGCAATAGAAAAAATTGTCGTGTCAATACCAAGAAAATAACCCTCTTGACCTAGAAATCTGAATATTTTACCTTTAATCATCTTATCAGTAATTTATCGTTTCTTAGTTGCTGCAATCATGGAACTTACAATGCTTCCTAACTAATCACAACCATAGCTGAATAAAACTCCCTTGTACCATATTCCAGGAGACCTTTTCCATTGAAATCTTGCAAGACTATGACATACATGAATTTCATCTAATGAACAGTAAACCATAGAAATTACCTTTTGGTAGATCTCCTCTTGCCAATCAGCACCATTTGCATGTCCAGTCTCTGCTGTAGAATCTAGGGATGCTACAAAAATTTTGATGCAGCCAACAAAAGATTAGAATTCATGTATTTTTTGAATGTTTCCGCACACAAGGGTATTTCTGTAATTTTCACACTTGCTGAAAATTATGGAATATTGTAGGACTTGGTTTTATTTCTATTTAGTATTTTATTGTTCCTAAAGAATAAGGAGCTTTAATAGCTTTTCCCTATCCTAGATAGCACCATTAGTATTTTCTTACATAGGAATACAAGTCCTTTTTGGACTTGGAGTACTAGGAACTCCATCTCAACGATATGTAATCATTCAAATAAATGTATGTGTGATTGCAATGGTTCCAATAGCAGTGGCATTTCTGATGCAATAAGTGGCAGCCATAGCTCATAAAGCTACCTAAAAGAGCATTACTGACTTGAACCATTATTGTATTTTCAAAAAATTTAAATAAATATGTTATAATCTAACATGAAAGCACAAAGCTGCAAAATTAAAGTTGGAGCAAGGCTAGAAAGCAGCAAGGATGAGAAAAACTTACTTGAGGACGTTTCTGGAAGGGCTCTTTGAGGTTGATATAACTGCTTTTGCTGATCAATCACATTCGGCTGTTGAAGCAAGGAGCCTGATGCTTGAAGCCTTTGCTGCAGATCACGTTGTAATGGATTTGATTGCTGTTGCAGCTGTCCAGGCTGTGATTGAATCTGTGCCATCAATTGCTGCTGTGGCAGCTGTGAGTGTGACTGCTGCCCTTGATTCGGCAACAAACCACTTCCACTTTGTTGTGCTTGCTGCTGCAGCGTAACCTTGGGCTGTTGCAGCATGTGTAGAGAGTGCTGATTAGATTGCATGCTTGAGTTACCAGGCTGAGCTCCATGCAACTGCTGTTGCTGTAAACCAGTGACATTACTTTGAGGGCCCAACTGTTGCTGATGCATGCTTGAGAGGTTATTTTGTTGAGCCATTAACTGCTGCTGCTGCTGCAGATTTTGAAGGTTATTCTGCTGCCCTAGCAATCTCTGCTGCTGCTGCTGCTGCTGCAAGTCCCCAACAATGTTTTGTTGTCCAATTAACTGATTTTGCGACATGTTAGTGGTACTTGATTGTTGCCCCATTAGCTGCTGTTGTGGAGGCAATAGTGGCTGCTGCATCATTGGTGTTTGCTGCTGATGAATACCAGCAGACTGTTGAGGTTGTTGCTGCTGCTGCCTAAGGACTGATTGTGGATGTTGCTGGTGCATTGGTTGTGTTGACTGTTGAACAGAAGATGGTTGGTTCTGTTGAAGGCCAGAGACAGTTTGCATCATTGAAGGCTGCATAACAGTTGATGTTTGCAAACCAGATTGCTGAGAAGATTGCAACTGATTTGGCTGTAACAAATTTTGCTGCTGCTGCTGCTGGTGGATGTGAGATTGCGAAAGTGAGTGTGGATGATTTCCCTGTTGAAGCTTCTGCTTTAAAAGCTGATGTTGCATCTGCTGCTGATAAAGATACTGCTGAGGATTTTGGGACTGCTGCTGTTGCTGTGGAGGAACAACCTGTTGCCTGCCTGGCATTTGTCTCTGAGAATTGACAAACATATTGGGGGAAATCCCTTGTCCCATTGAATTCCCCACTGGGTTCTGTGAAACACCAGAGATACTCTGCATGTTAGCATTCTGTCCAACAGTGTTTGGGATAGTCTGGGTTAAACCGGAGACAGAAGGCATTGCTGATTGTAAACCAGCAGAACTTTGAACTCCATTAGATGACATACTATTCTGCATGTTCTGTGATAACTGCTGACGTGCTTGAGACTGATTAGAGGACAATGAGTTAGGGAGCGACTGCCCTTGGTTGTGAACTTGAGGCGGCATACTATGAGATGCTGTTCAAGATAAAAGGCAAAAAGGAAAACCATGTCAAAGGAAAAAAAAAGAAGGCATTGAACAAGAAAAACAAATGAAACAATGACAGTTCACACGTAAAGTTATGAGGGAAATAATTAAGATGGTTTTACCTCAAAGCATAAGTGTCATTTGACTTTTTTTTTTTTTTTTTTTTGGGCGCGGGGGGGGGGGGGGGGGGAGCAAAAAAAAAAAAAAAAATTTAATTTTTTTTTAAAAATAAAAAATTACTAGACTTTTTTATTAAAGCATGGTATATACATAGCAAAATGCAGCAATAAAATGTAAAAGAGTTTGATAACAAAGCAAAATACAAAACAAAAGGTAAGGATGTTTAGAAATCCAATGCTTGGCTGCATTATTACCTCCTGGATCCAGGGTTTTGTTACCATTGCCAGTGGGTATGGTATTTTGAGACTTGGTCTCCATTGTAAGCATCTTCAGAGATATTTTACGCAGATAATCAGACTGAAATCAGATATCAATAACAAAACATTAGATCTCTGCGCAGTCCATGTTACAAGAGAAGGGGGGAAAGGGATATATGCTCTTTCTAATATGCTAGGCTTTCTGTATTTGCATCTTCTGTGAGGATATACTTCTGTGTCCTTTCTTTTTATTTAATTATTTATGTATTGATTCGTTATTTGCATTTTGCACACTTCCCTTGTACTTGAAAAGGACCTTGGTCACTCTAAATAAAACGCTTGTCAAGAGAAATAACGAAAAGATGAGAACTTCTACAGAATGACCAGTAAGGAAGTGTGGACACACTACACACACGTGTACATGCATTAATCCACAAACTTATGCATGTGTATATTCATGTCTAGAGAATATCGAAATCATTGAACCTAGCGTTAGCCGAATACCTGATTAATGGCAGCGGTATAAATCTTTTCCTCAAACCGTACGGCAATTTTCTTGAGTTCTTGTAATCCCTCTTGACCAGAAAACGGAAGATGCCTCTTTAATGTCTCCATTCTGCACATGTAAAACATTACATTTAATTTTTAGTGACAAGGCAGGTATAGAGAAGTTAGCAGCAGTGAGAAAGAACCGTGAACTTATACACCACACCAATATCAGAAATGTATACAACGGAATCATTAGGAAAAAGTAAAAACAAATAATGATATAGCTGAGTGTCGGTCAAGTAATATATGGCATCAAAATACACACATCTATTTTTACTTCCTTTCCCCGTATTATTCCAGAGGTAGGAGTTTACTTGGCCACCCTTCTGTCTAAAATTTTAGTTACGAGCTTCATGGTTAATTTTCTTGAACTGGAAGAACCTTCCATTTATGGCTATGGCTATGCTCCAAGATATATAAATGAATTAGCTGCAAACCAAGGGAACTCTGTGAAAACATTACAACAGCATTTACTCTAAATAAGAAAACCTTTATACATGCACTGCAATTAACAAAGAAAAGAAGAGAAATCTTTTAATTTATGAAAATGCAATGAGTTAACCTTATCTCACGCTGCAATATATACTCTACAGTGCTCATTGGCTACTGCAAGTGCCAACAGTAGGTGTCTATATGAATTTGGATGTAGAGATATCACCAAAACATTCCACTTTATACTGAGAAACTAGGAAACCATGCACTATTGTGACTAATTGATTTTTGTCTGCTGCTTTTGTACTTTAAGATAACTATCATTTCAACCCTGTAGAAGTTAAAGCAAATGGAAGGCTCAAATCCAACAGTGTTCATTTAAGTTCAGTTGCAACTCTAGGTTGAAATTGAAACACCAATGCTCATAGCAATAGATTAACCTTGAAATTTAAAGCGGAAGAAGCTTCATGCAGCCATCCTAGAGGTCATCATCGAAAGATGTTACACAAGAAGTTCCAACAAAAATTACTTCCCAGCACTTTTTATTCCCTCAAGTTCACTTCTTGTGAGAAACACGTGAAAAATGAAAAAGACAAAAACAGAGGTGTATGATACTTGAGGTTGCCTCATGGCAGTCCTGCTGATTTTAATTAACCTTTTTCCCTTCTCTTTTTCTTTCATTTAAATACAAGATTTACTATTTTGCAGCACTTGCACATATTAGGAAACAGAGACTTACATTTTGTTGACTATTCTTTGCCGTGAGTCAGGCTGCAATTGAGTTCTCCAATCACCTGTATCCATAACAGGTTCTCCGCCTGGGACAGTGGGCCTCCAATTATTGGCATCCATGGGGTTTTGGCCAACCAAAAAAATCACTTCAATCACCAAAAAAAAAAAAAAATTATATTGCATGTTAGAATAGACCCTAAAAAGAAAGTCAGGAACAACAGAAGAGTAAGAGCATATCAAAGTCATGAAAATTGGAATGTCAGTTTATTCAGACTTGAATAGATTTAAAAAGAACTTCCATCCAATAGCATGTACTTTATTAAAGAGTTCTACCAAATATGGATGCATAAAATCTGAACAGCCATAACAAATATACACGACCATTCAGGGCAAGGTGCTAGGATCTTGGGTATTCAGGTATTATAAGCAAGATTTGGGCCTGAATCTTCATGGTGCTTCTAAAACCAAGGAAGCAAAAAACTAGCCAGCTAGTTCATAACTTGCCGCACCAACAGATGGTGAGTGTTGGTAAACCAAGCCATGGAGAAACTCATGGTGCTTCAATTTTAACTTGATGTTTTCTAGCAACACTCGTGATACATCATTGATGCAATGTTTACAATGACAAACTTGCATTTGTATTCATTGTGGTTTTAGGTTCACAGATTCTGATCAAATAGATATTTAAAGTTCCAAAAACATTGTATACGCATTTAAATGCTTTACTTCAATAGATAGATTGTCTAGGATGTTTTAAGCTAGGAAAATGAAGAAGAAAACGAGAAGCATTAACCATGAATATTTCATGTTATCATCAACTCTAAAGAGCAGACTGATAAGAATCAACTTAACAACTCCTGTTGAAATAAGATTAAATTTGCAGGCACATCTTTCTCGGAATAGACAACACAATAACCCTGACCATGCTCGACCTTGAGGTAAGTTATAAAATGTTCTTCCTAACTAGATGCACAGGTGTGCCTTTGGGGTGAAGTGAACGAAGTCATTTGTTTTACACTTCCACATGCTCTTAACTTTCAACTCAATCAATCACAATACAGTCCTTGGTTAGGACCAACTGCCCTCCTCGAGCTTTCACCTCATACTCAAGACCAGCTAGGAAGTCCTAAAAAGAAAGATATATCATGTAGGGTTATCAACCAAACAATGAGTCATCATAAACTATTATTTTTATTTTTTTCACGTTAACATGACCAAATTATAAAATGTAAAGTCCTTTTCTTTCTTTCTTTTTTCCATGTGTGAGCGAGCATAAAACCCAAGGATATCGTATTGTTGTTAAGAATACAATAATTTTGAAGAATTCAGTAAATTCCAAAAAAGAAGAATCAACCAAACAGCTCATTTTTTGGCCATTCCAGCAGAAAAATCTCTTCCACTCCAGCTGCTGCATAAACTAATTAACAAATTATCGATCGAGCCTAAAAGATTTGAATTGATTTCTATTCTCCACTAAAAAATAAAATAAATTAAATTAAATTAAATTTGGGTTCAAGAATTCAGGGCTTGATTATTACAACAATAACTGTGAGAAAAATCGGATAATATCATGAAAAATTAAGGGGAAAAATTGAAAAAGGAAATATTAGAATCGGCTGATTGTGCGTTTCTTTGAATTGCGTTCACGAGCAGCGATTTCAACGGATCCGATTATATATTTTTTTAATTTACTTATTAAAATCGAATTGCGTTCACTAGCAGAGATTTCATCGGATCGATTATTTTTTTTAATTTACTCATTAAAATAGAATTTCTGTCTCTGAATAATAATTCCAATAGAATAAATGAAAACACCCATAAATTTTAAAAACAAAAACATGATAGAAATAGAAGCACCTTGCAGAAATCTGAAGCCTTCTTGGCGGCGGCGGCGGTTTCCGAGAGGCGGAGGAGGGAGGGAGGGAGGGAGGGAGGGAGAGCTCTGGCGGGGAGAGGTGAGGAATGCTGGACCAAAGTGAAATGGATGACTTTATTCTTTTCCAGATTCCTTCTAAAAAAACATTAACGAGTAAACACTCGCTCGCTCGCTCGCTCGCACGCACGCACACACGCATATGATGATTAAAATTTGAGTTAAATTCTATTTAACTAGTGTCTGTATTTTTGTTAAACAAACAGATTAATCCCTCAAGTTCATTTAAATAATTAATTGATCCTTGAATCACATTTTACCGTTAAGTTAGCGGCACAAACTAAGGAAATATTGCTGACAGCTCAACATTTTACTAACGAAAAATTAATGAAGGGACTGAATTGTAAACATATTTAAAAGTATAGGGATTAGTTAGAACAACTAGTTATCACTGCCTCTGAGAACTAATATACAGCTCAGCATTTTGTTGAAGGGACGGGCAAAGGTACATTTATTTCCGTTAACTTTCTAATATTAGATCTTGCTTCAGTATAATTTATTAAATTTATTTTAATATATTAAATAATATAAAGCACGAAACAGATCGTAATAGAATACAATAAAAACAAGTTGTGATATATTTGTTGCACATGGCAAGCTATAAAATGTTTGATATGCACTTTGGACATGACAAGGATTGATCATTGTCTTGTCCAAAGTTTTCCTCAGGACAAAAAATTTGTCCAAGATTATTTTTTCTTAATTTTTATATTAACTATTATTTATTTATCACTTATTTATCTTTTAATTTGGAAAACCAAAATTTGACCATTTTTATTAAAATAAATAAGTACGTGTAAGAGTTTAATTGCAAAAACTTTTTTGATTTAAGAACCAGATTGTTCTAGATGACAAAGAAATTCTAGTAAGGACTAAAATATCATAAAAATAAAATGCAAAGACTAAAATAAATGATTGAAAAAATCTCAAAGATAAAAACAAAATTATTTGATCTTATCTTTAGTGCACCAAATATAGAATAAAAACATATATTGTCTAGTTAAATTCAATTTAATTAAACATTATTTGGTATTTCTATTATTATGTTGGTATCTAACACATTTTTAGTTTCAATTGACATCCATTCAATATGGAATTCCAATAAAAAAAAATTCTATTGGAAAAATGTTCTATCAAAATAAAAGAAACGTGGAAATATACTTGTATATTATAAATTAATGGAAATACTGATAATGTCAAAATGCTGCAAGGCACCGTAATCACATGTCTTCTTCTTCTTCGGTTGCTTTTGTTTTTGAAGCAAATTACTAAAAATAATTGTTTGGTAATTGATAAAATGTTATTTACTGTTTACGAGACTCACTTGAAGCTGCTTCTCCTCTTTTTCCGCTGTCTCCACAGTTTATGTGAACAGTAAAGAATGTTTTTACTGTTCCGGCCGGACTGGATTCGGTTTAAAGCTAAATGCATTGAACCGAGTCCGACCCAGTAAAATAAAAAAAATTAATTTTTTTTATTTTTAATTATGTTTTATTTGAAAAACTAGTGTTTAGCATTATTCAATAATACTACATAAATTATAAGGAGATTGCTTGATGACGTAGCATTTGCAGAATTTGATCGCAATCCTAATTTTGTTCCTGATGATATTTTACCTGATGTTGTTGTGCGTTTAAGAAACCAAGGAAACTGTAATCCTTGTTGAATGAATTTCGTACGTGATGGAATTGTAGATAGTTTAATGGAATAATAAAAAAATATTTTATATAAAGTATTATTTATTTCATGATGTAATAGTAGTAGTTAAATTTACAATATTTAAATTAAAAACAATCAATATTAATATATATCTTTTTTAATTATTTTATAACCTCGATTTGAAAAGTATTCTTAACCAAATGTTAAACTGTTTTTTGTTCAACTTTAATTTCAACTGCAATTTTAACCAAACATATATAAATATCAAATCAACTTCAACCAAAAATACATTTTATAAAATAACAATTTTCAAATCATAACCATAAAAGCTAACACAATACGAAACACACTCTTCTCCTCGCAATTGTGTTTCAATTTATTTAAAATGACAAGAGAACGGCTTGAACATGACAACTTGTATGTTTCTATATGTTATAACTAGGCAATATTTGGTTACTGTTATGAGTAAAAAAGAAGAAGACCATGAAAATAAAGAAAAAAAAGATAGAAAAGGAGATGAAAATAAAATTGTGTTTGGCAGTAACTATCTTTATATCTTATTTGATAATGATAAACAAAAAAATATATAAAAAAATTATTTTACCTTTAATATGTATTATTGATAAACTTATATATTTATACAAATAATTAGATTTTTTTTTACTTTAGTTTATATTAAGTGTTGAAATTAATAATATTATAATAATTTTAGTTATAAAACCTAGACTGACCTAGTGAATCTATTCGGGATCTAGTCGTCTCTAAGCCCGGATTAATTTAAGTTTAAAAAAAGATAGGTGAGTTAAAAAACCGAGTTGATTCAGGATAAAACACGGGTCGACTCGGGATAAAAGACAGGGCAAAACCTGTTATTTAAAAAACAAATTGGTCAAAACAAGGTTGTGTTGATTTTTTAAAAAAAAAAATTGGGTCAACTCGGGTTAACCCTTCCAACTTATAACCAAGGCTTTGTCTTGGGTCGACTCTTGAATCAAGTTTTCAAACTATGATAATAATTATTTTTATCCATGCATTAACCTTCCTAGCCCAAGACTTGAGCTTACCTCAGGTCGATCTCTAAGTCGAGTTTTAATACTATTGTAATAACCACTTTTATCGTTACATTAACCGGGTTCTACCAGAGTTAACTCTCCCGACCTATGACCCGGGCCTTGTCTTGAGTCGACCTCCAAGTTAAGTTTTAAAATTACAATAATAACCACTTTTATTTTTTTGGTGACACGGTTCAATAGTCAACCAAAACAATGACCCAGGCCTTGTCCCAGGTCGACCATCGAGTTAGATTGTACAACTATGATAATAACTAATTTTATTTTTACCTTGACTTGGGTCAACAAAGATCACATATCTTTCTACAAGTCAACCCCCAAGTTAGGTTTTAAGACTACGATAATAACTATTTTTATTTTTACATGTCTTAATTGGGCAATTTTAGAATTGAAAGTTTTCTACAATGATATTTTAGGAATAAAAAATAATATTGTTTATGAAGATATGTGTTATTTGTACTTTCTGTTTTGAAAGCATATAAATTCACTCTAAAATTATATAATAAAAACAATTATTTTTATATATATGTCTTTTCAACCAAATATATTTTTGTTTTTACTATCTTTATTCTTTTTATTATGAGATAATAACTAAATGTTACCCTAGAGTTTAATCATGATATAAATGTGAATATCTTAACTTCATAAAAAAAAATTCAAATGAGTAAATAGGAAGACATAAAAGGGAAGTTCATAGTAATTTTATAAAATCATAGTTATTATATCTGACATAAAGCTTGATTCGACTAAAATCCTACATCAGCAGGTTATAGATCATCCTACTAAGTTAGTGAGTTGAATAGTATATCAATTATGATAATAAATTATACATATAATATTAAATCTAAATGTTTCATATAGGTTTTGGCGGCTTGGTAATTTTTTTTGAGCCAATGAAAAACACCAAGATTCAAACATTACTCTATGAATATATTTTTTCAAAGTCAACCTTTGAATCAACTAGGTTTTGATCAAGTGCCTCCAAGAATAAGTGAGACATCATTGAGAAAAAAAATCAAAGATGAAATAAAGCCAAGTTTGTCATCAGCAGTTCTAGATCCTTTAGATCGTGTTTGGTCACTGTCCTGTGATAAAAATGACAAAGATAATAAAAATATAAATACATTTGATTGAAAAGACAAAAACAAATATATAAAAATAAATTTGTTTCTAGAATAATTTTGGAGTAAATTTTTGTACTTCCAAAACATGAGGTATAAAGAGCACATGTCTCTAGAGACAATATTCATTATTTCTAAAATATTCTTATAAAAAACTCTCAATTCCAAAATGTCTAACTAAGACATATAAAGGTAAAAATGATTATTTTTATAGTTTTAAAATTCAACTTTGAGGTCGATCTAGGGCAACTTCTGGGTCACTAGTTAAGGTCCGAGTCACGAGTCGAGTTGACCTGTGTTAGTATAAGAATAAATATAGTTATTATCATATTTTAAAACTCGATTTGGGGGTCGACCCGGGCAATTCTCGGGTCACGAGTGGGGCTGATTATTGATGTAGGTCAATGTAATGATAAAAATAGTTATTATTATAGTTTTAAAACCCAAATCGGGGATCGACTCGGGATAAGACTTGGGTCACGTGTTAGATGGGTCAACCTGGATTGACCCAGGTCAACATAAAATAAAGGTGATTATAATTATAGTTTTAAAATTTGATTCGATAGTTAACTTGGGGCAAGACTCGGGTCATGAATCAAGAAAGTTGACATAGATTAATGTAAGGATAAAAATAGTTATTATCATAAATTTAAAAATCCAACTCGGGAGTCGACAGAAGCAAGGCCTAGGTCATGGGTCAAGAGGGTCAACACAGGTTGACCTGAGTTAATGTATGAATAAAAATGATTAATATCATAGTTTTAAAACTCAACTCAGGAGTTGATCTAATAAAAGGTTTAGGTCACGGGTTGGGAAGGTCAACTCGATTAACCCAATTTAAAAAAAAAATAGTCAAAGAAACCTTGTTTTGACCAATTTTTTTTTTAAATAGTCAATGGGTTTTTTACCCATGTTTTATCTTAACTTGACTTATATTTTTTACCAGGTCAGGTCTAGTTAATCATTACTCTATTTTTTTTAAAACTCGGACCAGTCTAGGCCTCAAATCAACCTGTCAAGTCAGTCCTGGTTTTATAATTAGGGTTATTATATTATTAATAATTTCAACACTCAATATAGACTAAAGTAAAAAAATTAAACTAATTATTTTTTAAAATATGTAAGTTTGACAACAATACATATTAAAGGTAAAATAGTTTTTTATATATTTTATTCTTTCTTATCCACCATAACTAAACATGATAAAAAGACAATCACTTTGTCTTGTACATCATTACTGAACACAATTCTATCTCCATTTTCTTTTATTTCTTGTCTTCTCTGTCTCCATTGTCTTTATCTCTATTGTCACGGATAGTAACCAAACACTGTCTTAAAAATATACAAGTTTGTATGCTAATGCTATGTTATGGAGATCAAAAAACTTTAACAATAAAACAAAATATCTTGTTATTAAGGAAACTCCTTGGCATTGTTATTAAACTTGAAAATACAGTCGTTTTGAATTTTTCTCCATCAAGATAAATTTTCTTATTAACATATTTCTTGTTTATCTCGATGAATGCAAGATTTTTTTCTTAACTAGAATCATTGTTTCTATTAAAAGAATATTTTATAATTGTCACAACAAATTAAGAAAATATCAAAATAGTATGTCATATTTTTATGTGTGATTGAAAGTTAAAAAAAATCATAAATATGATAAAATTATGCTAAAACTATATCTAAAAGTTCTAAGATTAAAAAAGTGATTTGAATTGAACTTTCATGAACAAATTTTTATGTCATATACATAATAATTAAAAACAATTATTAAAATTCAAATAAAAATTTATAAAACAAGGCTCACGCATTTGACCTTGCTTTATATTTTTTATTAAGCGTGTTTTTTTATTAAAAAAAGTAAAACATAAACGACATATCATCTATGTTTGTTTATTTTTTTATTGTGTCTTCCTTCTCTCAAACTAACAACACCTAGGTTTACATAGGTATGCCAACCAATTGATCTAAGACATGGAATTGTAACAAAGACATTAACCTTCTTCATTGTTAATATGAACAATATAAAGAAAAACCCTAGCTCTTTTAGAAGAGTAGTATAATTGTGTTACCTTTTTTACCATCAAACCAATGATATAGTAACTTTCAATACCAAATTCTCTTGATATCCCAAATAGTAAATTTTTTGTTCTCAAGATAAAATTATTGGATCCTGATATTTTTCTAGATGAACTTTTTACCTGGGTGAATTCGAATTTCATTTAGTTACATATTGATAATTTTATTTTCAAGTAACTCACTCCCAGTAATATTTTATTCACTTTTCTATATTTGTTTATTTTTTTTCGTACATGGTTTGTTCTAATGCTTATTTGGTACTTCTAATAAATCTATCCTATAAGCACTTACATTGCTTTTTTGTCTAAATTTCAACTGGGGTTTACACAACCATTGTCGATCCTCATCTAAAATACTAGTTGAATATAATTTTAAGTAGATCTAAGCAGTTGATATGAACAAGGATTTTTTTTTTCAAGAAAATTTGTGCTATAAATACTTTGTGGTAGATAAAGATGATTGCTTTTTGTATAGCATTTTAACAAATAAATTATAAAAACTATATAATTATTATTACCAACAACACTAAAAAAATTGAGAGGGAATAACCTCCAACACTAAAATATTTGGTAGGGAATCACCTTCTTGCACCATTTATATAAACAGTGCAAGCAGGTCATTCATTGTTTTTATATATTTTTTTTCGATTTTATCATTTGATAATTGGTTAATTTTGAATTGACCTTCATGATTTATTTTGGTTTGATTTCTATAAAGTTATTTTAGTTTTAAATAAACATTATGGTATTTGGTTAGTGCTTGATTTTATGAACATCTATTTTTATTATAATATAATTAAGTAAAGATAGTTTTTTTTTTATTTTAAAAAAGAGAGTTATTAAGAGAGTTATTAAAACCAGTGGAGTTCATGACTCGAGTCTCAGGTTTAGCAAGTTAAACCACAAAACCATAATCGATCTAATATGTTGTTGTTTTAATATTAAAAAAAATACCATATACCATCTTGATTTTTTTTAAAATCCAAACTATGTTTTTACCAATAATCCAGGTACCCTTCAGACTTGTCAAGATGACTATTTCACATCGGAATAACTCCCACATAGTTTAATTTAAAACTCGAGTTAGGAAAATAATCAGATCAGGAGGTTGCATAGTTGAATTATTGGCCAGATTAAATAAACAATGCCAAAGAGCTCTAATACGATTCAAGAACAGGTTGAATAAAGAAATTAAGATTCTAGCATAATTATGCATGTTGTTCAGTTTTCCGTTATTGAGCATAACTCTCAACTTGACTGTTGGATTGGACTGAAATTTTACCAAAAGTGTTCAGACTTATTGTTCTATGTTGGGTTAAAATTTTAGGTCAATCAAAGGTTAAAAAGATCTTATGATATAGGTTAGTAGATGCAATATGGATTTTATTATTTGTTGCCTTTTGACTTGTGGACTTCCTATTTGGAAAAAATCCTTACAACTTGGATATTGTTTTTACATTAAATTTTTTTTATTCAAGCCTCACGTAACCTAATAAACTAGTTTAGCTTATAATTTAAGTAATTGAATTGACATGATTAATTAAGAATGACCATTATTTTTCTAACTTTTATTTCATTTCTTTAAAAAAAAAATTGATTGGGTAAGTCATGATTAATTAAGAGTGACCAATGTGTTAACATTGGCTAGTTAGAAACTGTTCATAGGAGTATATTGTGTAGAATTCTACAAGTGTATGCTGTAATAAGCTTAAAGCACTTCCTTGTTCAATATCTAAATTACAGCCTTGTTGTACCAAATTTTATAGGTGGGGGAACACTAGACCCAACCTGCTACTCTTTGGTCGAGGGATTGAGCATTTATCAGGTCCATGGTATTGGACTTTATTTGAGTCTATTATTAGGTTTTAACTTATGCTATTTTTATTGAACATTTTATTTATTGGCTTTTTGCTCAATTGTGAGTTGTAATTTGGATTGATATTTATTTGTAATTTCATACAATGTTGTGAGCTTTTGATAAAATAATAAGATTTTTACAGACTTTCCTCCTCTATTATAGTTGTCTCGGAGAAGGAGCAGCTACAAAAGCACTAGAAAAAAATACACTTAGGGATTTATAAAGCACACCAATTAGGTACTAAGCTTCACTTTTAGATCAAAAAAAGGGGGTAAAATAGACTATGCTAGAAAATGTCAAAGTTGTCAATTGCATGCTAGTTTGATTTACCAGCCACCTGGGCCTTTATACTTGATAGTTGCCTCTTGACCCTTTGATGTTGGGGGACTTGATATGGTGGGATCATTTTTAAAAAACTATGGGGGTATCTTTACATATTTGCTATAACAAATTACTTCTTAAAATGGGCAAAAGTTACAACATTAAAAAAGGTTAAGAAAGAGACAGTTATAAATTTCATTCGAATAATATATCATCTATTGTTGGGGTACCAAGATATATCATAACTGATAATGAAAAGGAGTTCTATAATACAACCATGAAGAAGTTGTGTGCACAATTTGATTTTAAACAATATAACTCTTCTATGTACAATGCTCCGGTTAATGGCCTGACAGAAGCTTTTAACAAGATCTTATGCAATATTCTTAGGAAAATGGTGAATCGTTTAAAGAAGGATTGACATGATAGAATTGGAGAGGTGCTATGGGCTTATCATACTATATTCCAAACACTAACTTAAGCTAGCTACTCCATTTTCCTTCGTATACGAGGTTGAAGTTGTTTTTCCACTAGAATGTTAAATTCCATCTTTAAGAATTGCGATCCAAGAAGGACTTCCTAATGAAGACAATGTCCATCTACACCTCGAAGAACTTGAAGCTTTAGATGAAAAGCGTCTCGAGGCACAACAACAATTAAAATGTTATCAAGCATGACTTTATAGAGCTTTTAACGAAAAGGTGTGACCACGCTTGTTCCTAGAAGGAGATCTTGTCTTGGCAATACGATGCTCAATAATCATGTCAAAACACATGGGCAACAAGTTCCTCTCCAAATGGGATGACCCTTATGTGGTTCAAGAAGTCTACACCAACAGAGCTTACAAAATTATTGATGAGAATGGATTGAGGATTGGACCCATCAACGGCAAATTCTTGAAAAGATACTATGCTTGATATCTGATGTTACTCCTGGCTGCATGAGCTAAAATTGTGAAAGGCAAAAAAAAAAAAAAAACAACGAAAAAATGAACTACGTTATGACTTGATCCTTTATCCATAAAAGTACATAGGCAACTTGGAATTTGTTCCAAGTACAGTCACACACACACAAAAAAACTCTTTGATAAAAAAAATCCTTTGAACTACGTTATGACTTGATCATTTATTCACAAAGATACATAGGCAACTTAGAAATTATTCTAATTACAGTCACACCATCCTTTAAAACCATTTAAACCCATATGGTTGTTCGCATGAAAAAAGAGAGATAACTAAACCTCAAAATACAACCATAACATGAATCTAGGTAACAAGACACAAATGAAGGAAAAATATAAACTTTATTAATAGAAAAAAGAATTCTATTACATAAAACATGTATTCTTAACATAGAGTCACAAGCTAGTGTTTAAAAAAAAAACATTCCATAGCATAAGAAACCATCAGCATACTATGGTTTCAGCTATGTCCTTATAACTCCTTTTGTTTTATCTTTAACAATTCTTTTAATTTTTAAAGAATGACTTTGTCAGTTTCACTTATAACCGGGGAAGAAGATATTGTGGTGGTGATCTCGGCTCGAATGCTGGAGCTCTATCGGTTGTTACTCTATTTTTGTTATCTCAGCATTAGTTGTTGAAAAAAAAAAAAACTAGAAACATCCTCTCGTGGTTGCTAGGAGGTTGGGAGTCACAAAAATTTACATGACTGGATGACATAACAACAACATCCTTGTAAAAGCGGTTGCCGATGCATTCTGATTGCTGCTCATTGCGATGTCTTGGCAGATGAAACCCACTAGCTGCTGATGCAAAACTTGTTGAATTTGCCACATGTTGAGCTTGAGCTTGAGCTTGCATAAAAGCATTAGTGTAGATTAGTTGAGCCTGTTGCAGTGCATACTTTGTTAACTGCTGCTGCTACTGCCGCTTTGAACAAGATTTTGAGGAAACGCAAAAGTGCATTAGGTAACTTGGTGCCCATAGATGATGATGATGAGAAGTGGTCCGAATAAACACTTCCATTACTAGTTGTTGGTGTTTCACTACGAGTGGAAGCTGCAGCTACAAATTATTGATGCTTCTGAAGTTGAAGGATTTGCCGACTTCGTTGCTGCTGCTGCTGATTCCGCTGCATCTGTTGTTGTATACTTGGTGCATTTGCACTACCAATAGTAGCTGACATAACAGAGCCTGAGGTCCGAGCAAGAGTGGACCCAAGGTTAAGAGTTCGGGCTGAGCTATCAACAACATTGTTCACAGGCATTGTTGAAACAGAGGAGTCTGTTAAATCATGCCGAAAGAACACAACTGACTGCCCAGCAGTTAATGGGGTCTGTCCTCCAACCATATCGGCCTTCCTCTCTCCTTCCATATTTGAAGTGTCATTTCCTCCATTTTTCCCTTCTTCAGACACACGGTAATTCGTCTGCTGTGTTGCTTGGGCTGCAGTGATGAAGTGATAGCCATGACTTGCTGCCTCTGGAGGGCTTTGGAGAAGAGCATGATTCTGTACCAGCAATGAAACATCAAGACCTGGGAAAGTTGTGGTTCCGTTGATGGAGCAAATGACATTGCAAAAGGAGGAGGTGTTTGTGAGTAACATTCTGATTTTGCATCAGCTGCCGCTGCTAGTTCGGCAGGGAATGATTCTGCTGATGATTCTGTAAATGGTTGGATCTTGATGACCGCTGCTGATTCCACCTAATTCAGCAAATGCTTCTGGGATGACGAGGAGCCACTAGAAATACTTGGATTTTGATGACCCTGTGTTAAGGTTGCTTAACAAGTGAAGAAGAAATAAGGTGAAGAACAGAGGAATTGTTTAGAGAGGATTCGAGAGAGAAGAGTTGAGACTGAATTTTTTGTATTCTATTCTGTTTTTACTCATAACCTTCATCATGGTTTTATAGCAACTGAATTTAACTACTAACTGACTATTCTAACTAATTATGACAGCTGTAACAATATGCAACTAACTCTGACTAACAACTAACAGAATTAGCCTTCCCCTTGCTAACGTGTTGCAGAAGCTACTAATCCTGCACCACCCTTAGCTTGCCCATATACTGCATTCCTTCTAGGTACGTAACAGTACCCCCTCCATGCAAGATTCTTGTCCCAAGAATCTAAAGCTGGTCACGTATCAATACTGAAATCTGGAAATTGTAACTGCAGCTCTGTCAATTCTTCCCACGTAGCATCTTCAGGGAATGAATTCGACCATTGAATTAAACCTGCTACCACAGCTGCATTACCCTTCTTCATAAGTTTCCTGTCCAGTATTGTAACTGGGTACACTTTAACTCTGCCCTCAGCATCTACCATGGGCAGAGCTTGAGAAACGATGGCGACTTCTCCCACTTTTTTTCTTAATAACGAGACATGGAACACAGGATGCACTACACTTCCTGCAGGCAACTGAAGTTTGTAGGCTACTGCTCCAATACGTTCAAGGATTTGGTAAGGGCCATAATACCTGGGATTTAGCTTGTAATGCTTCCTGTACATGACACTGCCCTGCCTGTAGGGTTGAAGCTTTAGAAAAACCCAATCTCCTACCAAAAATGTCCTCTCTGGTTGTCTTCGGTCTGCCACCTGCCTCATGCGATTCCTTGCCCCTTCGAGCAGCCCCTTGATTAACTGATCCATATTGATCCTTCTCTGCACCCACTCCTCCACAGCAGCTACTTGAGTAGCCTCAGTAAGCACCATCTCCCTTGCTGGAGGCTCATATCCATACAAAGCCTGGAATGGGGACATGCTGATCGTGGAATGGAAGCTGCTATTATACCACCACTGTGCTGTGGATATCCACTGATGCCACTTCTTTGGACAATGCATAGTAATACATCGCAAGTAAGTTTCTAGGCATTGGTTTACCTTTTCAGTTTGCCCATCCGTTTGTGGATGGTAGGCTGTACTTAGTAGCAGCTTGACCCCGAACAATTCTTTCCAAAATAAGCTTGTGAAAACCTTATCTCTATCAGTCAAAATCGTGGCAGGCAAGCCATGAAACTTGTAGACGTGATCCAAGAAAGACTTAGCAACCTCTTGGGCCATGAATGGATGTGCTAGGGTGATAAAATGCCCGTACTTGGTGAAGCGATCAACGATGACCATGATAGTATCCCTGCCCTCGGATTTGGGAAGCCCCTCTATGAAATCCATAGTAATATCCTGCCAAGGACCATGTGGAGGAGAAAGAGCCTGTAACAAACCAGGGTAAGGCACCCTCTCAGCTTTGGCTTGTTTACAAACATCACAATGCTGCACCAGTTGATAGACTAATTTCTTCATGGAAGGCCAGTAAAAATGAGCCTTAAGTCGCCTATAGGTGTTCTGAATCCCTGCATGCCCTCCAATATAGGAATCATGTATTGTTTTGACGAGTTCCTCTCTTAATGGCCCTGCAGCTCCTATAACAATTCTTCCTTTATACTTTACCACCCCGTTAGTATAGGTAAAATTTGGAGCTTGTATAGCATCTATCATTTTACCCTGTATGATGTCCTACAGCCTGGCATCATCTTTGTAAGAGCTGTAAATCTGGTCATACCAAGAAGGAACCACTTGTGTTATGGCTGTGAGCCATCCCCCTGTCATGTCTTTTCCTGGGCAGCTATCTTCACTCTACATAATCCTTCGTGATAAGGCATCAGCAGCTTTGTTCTCCTTGCCCTTCTTATACCTGATTCGATAGTTCAATCCTAACAGCTTGGTCAGTCCCTTCTTCTGAATAGGAGTGTGTATTTTCTGATCAAGTAGGTATGTTAGGCTTTCATGATCAGTTTGTATAATAAACTGATCCTGTTCCAAGTAATGCCGCCACTTATCTACTGCCATCAGGATAGCTAGATATTCCTTCTCATAGATAGACAATCCCAAATGTTTTACTCCCAGAGCCTTCCTCATGAATGCTAACGGCCTTCCTTCTTGGCTAAGCACTGCCCCAATTCCACTGTCACAAGCGTCTGTCTCCAATACAAATGGTTTGGTAAAGTCTGGTAAGGCTAGGATTGAAGTCTCACATAAAGCTTGCTTCAGATTTTGGAAAGCTTTCAATGCCCCCTCGTGCCACACAAAATTATTCTTCTTGAGTAACTCTGTCAAAGGTTTACTAATGACACCAAACTTCCTGATGAACTTCCGATAATAGCCAGCCAAGCCAAGGAATCCTCTTAGCTCCTTGATAGTCTTTGGAATTGGCCATTCCTGTACAGCCTGTGTTTTCTTAGGATCTGTGGCCACCCCTTCAGCAGAGATTATATGCCCCAAATACTCTACCTTTGGTTCAGCAAACGTGCATTTTGATCTCTTTGCATACAGCTGGTTGGTCTTCAGGATCTCCAGAACTTGCTTCAAGTGTTTGAGGTGGGCTTCTAGAGAAGAACTATAAATGAGAATGTCGTCAAAGAACACTAAGACAAATTTCCTCAGGAATGGCTCCAGAATGTCATTCATCAAAGCTTGGAAGGTTGCAGGAGCATTCGTAAGGCCAAAAGGCATGACTCTAAACTCATAATGCCCTTGGTGAGTGCGGAAGGCTGTTTTCTCTACATCTCCCTCATGCATTCGCACTTGATGATATCCTGACCTTAAATCCAGTTTAGAAAAAAAACTAGATCCTTGCAGCTCATCCAGTAGGTCATCGATCAAGGGAATAGGAAATTTGTTCTTGATAGTGACTTCATTCAGCTGCCTAAAGTCTACACAGAAGCGCCAGGTGTTGTCCTTCTTTTTGACCAAAAGTACTGGTGAAGCAAATGGGCTCACACTTGGTTGAATGATGTTGTTGCATAACATCTCTTTGACCATCTTCTCGATCTCCTCTTTTTGGAAAAAAGAGTTCTTATATGGCCTGCAGTTTATAGGTTGAGCTCCTGTCTGCAGTGGAATTCTGTGATCATGCCTCCTCCTTGGTGGTAATGCAGTAGGTTCTTGGAAAACCTCTGCATACTCTGTTAATAGCTCTCCTACTTCCGTATTAGCCAAGACTGCTACTGGTGTCGTGGTTGCTTCTATCAGAAAAAATTGCCCAACGAAGCCCATGATAGAAGTTTTTAAGTTCTTTTGGACCTTCTCTACTGTCATTGGCTGGAGACTGGCTATTTCGATGATGCCCTTGAGCTCTAGCATCCTCCCCTCCTTCTTAAAGGTGATTTTCATCTTGTTGAAATCGAATAGGATTGGTGAGAATTTCCTTGACCAATCCACCCCTAACACCATGTCACACCTCCCCAACTTCAAAATCCTTAAGTCTGCTACGAATTCATAGCTCTGCATAAACCATGTAAACCCTGCTGTATAGGAATCACATAGCATTATACTGCCATTAGCAACAGTTACTGCTAGCACAGGGGAGTTTTCTATAGAAAGTTGCAGTTCTCTTGCTACACTGGCATCAATGAAGCTGTGGGTGCTGCCACTGTCAATGAGAATGATCAGATCCCGGCCTTGATAGCTTCCTCTAATTCGTATGGTGTTGTGAGCGTAATTA
>Ga0325411_1000956_pt1 | contig 31459 bp, 23 predicted proteins | sample PopdelMetagenome_13_FD_206181 | JGI IMG/M metagenome (GOLD analysis project Ga0325411, IMG submission 206181) | Populus deltoides microbial communities from Bellville, Georgia, United States - Xylem-PdIQD-R4 | ecosystem: Host-associated > Plants > Phyllosphere > Stem > Wood/Secondary xylem...
GCCACAAATCAATATTAGTACTGGCAATCTCAATCTCCATAGCAGATTCATGATTAGAAAGGTCAGTAGACAGAAAACAAGAGTTACCTTCACTGCTTCCTCTACTTCAAACCCCAACAACAACAAGGCCTGCAAAATAAGAAGGGTTCTTTAGCCTCACTTGAATAGAGGCCGGATATGTTCGTTGGCTTACACATCAAAATATAAAAATCAATTGCATAGTGACAGGAAATGTTCAAATTTGAAGGCAATAGGAAAAGAACTAACCAGAACTTACAGGTGGACCAAATGCAGAATCCTCCTCGTTTAAGGGAACAAACTTTGAATCTTCATCCATTAACTCACTAGGAATTCCTGCAAGAGATAAGTGCAGATCTTAACTGAAGCAGTCCTAATTAGTGAACTTGAAAGGGTGCTAAGCATACCCTCAGCAGATGCTCGTGAGGGGTGCTTGAGCTTCATGTGATGGCCTGCATCTTTTGTTGATAAATGAGAAACCGTTGATATCTTTGAGATTACAAGAGGCTTTGATGAAACTGAAGGAAACAGAAGGGCACGAGAATTTAAAAAACGGTTGGTTGAGAATGCAAGAGCAGAAGCCATGAAAGCGAGTACTTCTTTTCCTTATCTTCTGGGAGTGAACCGTAATCCTTTGTTCTATGTTCTTGATAAAAGTAGTTTACGCCTCTACGGTTTGGAACGTGTCCAGTGTTACTGCTACCAGGATCTTCCGTGTATCCAATAATAACTTGCCACATCAAGTTACGATAAGAGGTATGTGAAGTTGGTTTTTTTTTTGGGGGGGTGCTGGTAGAGATATTTGGACACATCAGGACCAAGTTATAATTTATTATTTTATTTGAATTTTAATCCGTACCAGTGCTTTCACTGGATTTCTCATCAGTTATCCTTGAAGGCTTGAACGGTAACACTGTCTCCATTATAGAAACTAAAATGTTACTACGAAATCGCATTGTTCAAACAAGATAAATCCGTCCCCTAAATTAGCGGGAAAAATATATCCAATGACAAAAACAGAAGTAATATAAAAGAGTTAAATTGTTGATATATCTTTATAAATATAGTTTTTTTTATACGCACTCCAATTTGAAAAATTTATATTAACAATCCATTTGTATTTTAATATATTTAATATTAATATTTTTAGTTTTTTTTATAAAAACCTTTGGAAAAAAATAAATCTTTAAATAATTTATTTTATGTTTTTAACTCTTTTAATAGAAATGTAAGAACGACTTTTATTCAACAGAAAAATCATTTTGACTCTTCATTTAGCTATCCTTTTGAAGCTACAGAATAAGTGAGAAAAAAAAAGGTAAAAAAATTGTTTTTTTTCCTTGGAGATGCCTTTATGTTCAGTACTGAGATCAGTTTTTGTCCTTATATTCATCAACTTACCTGAAAATTAGGTTTTCATGCAAAAGGATGGCAATAATCATGCAATTCTAATTTTACGAACATTTCTTAGTTTTTTACCCAGCCTGCAATGGTGAAATGAGTCGGACTGCGATTAACAACTACACGGGCCCTTCTGGTAAAAGGGGTTAATTTGCAAAACTTGAAATTCTTTGTTCTCCCAGTATCGGGCTCAAGCAAAACTCTGAAAATACCAGTTCTAAGGCCCAAAAGTGTGTGCCTCTGTAAAGAAATTATAGCTGGTTTGTTGTGGACCAATGCTCGAAACTCACGTTGACATCCCAGATAGCATGTTGTTAGATGGCTAAAATTCCTCAAACAAATACGTGCAATGTAAGATTCCAGCACAAATCACAAACGATATAGCTGCTACACAAACAAGCATGCATCCATAAAACACTCCGATTCTAGCAGTCTATAATCTTCAAAGAATCAAAAGCCAAGATACCACGTTGTCTAGGATTCTGTTTGATCCGTGAGAAAATAATATTTACAAGGGTACAGGAAAAACCAAGGAAACCATATATTGCGGTCACTCTTATTAATGCTTGATAAAGGCAATCAAATCTCAGCAAACAATTGTTGGGGCTCCTCTGTGGCTTCTGACAATGAGCCCCGAGTCCACCTCTTCAGCATCTCTAATGAAGCCTCGGGCTGGTCCATGGGAACCATGTGCCCGGCATCATGGACCTGTTGGCAGAGGCATCGCGCAACAAGATTAGCACTCATCATAAAATGAAAGCTATGGTTTTTGGTAAAGAAAATGGAAGCTCTTGTTTTTTTGAGAGAAAGAGGGAGAGAGACCTTAAGGAATGCGAGAGGCCCATAACTTTTCAGTACTCCAGCTTCAGAACCACTAACTTCGAAAGGAACTTCAGGAGATGCCACAAACGCCTTCTGACCAGGCCATTCCATGGCATGAACCCATCTTGAATTACCTGCTCATGTGAGATTTACCATCAGCCTTGGATAAATGATAAGTAAGTGAAACTTGCTGTACCTTAATCGTTGGTACTACTTACCAAGCCAGTTGCAGATGAGATCATATTCTCCAGCATACACAAGCAACTTGATTCCATCCTCAAGGAGAGCAGGAATGCCCACTTCAAGATTTCTCATCCAGTCCATCAGCATCGCCTGGTAGACTGTAGGGCTACAGGAAACAAAGTCTATATCCCCAACACCAAGTGCCTCCTTAACAGATTTCTGGCCCAGAAATTTCTCCATATTTGAGAAGTCATAGCAGAGGCTCCCCTCGCAATTCTTTCTAATGTCATAATACTGCAGAGATAATATATCAATGCTTGTCAATTTTTGGTTGGTTGTTACACACATCATGCATCCAGTATGCAGATTACCTTCACGTCTACAAAAGTGCATCTGATACAAATTCTTCAAGGACATATTTTATTTAATGTAAAGAAGAATTCCTTCAAGGAGAGATATGATCAATGGGAGCACATTGGAAATTGAAAAAAAAATATTTTGTACATGAACACTCCAACAGGAGGGTTTATGAGGTCTTACATTTATATTACCAGCAACTGATATAATGCTGTTGAATATGGTGCTGCAAACTAAATAGGAGGCCATGCAAGAGACTGTACCATCAGTGCCTGAGACAGAAAGCACATGTTCAAGCAAGGAACCAGGAGCTAAAAGTCAAACCCTCATGCATGGAGAAAAATTTGAAAAACAAATTTGATTGATACAAAAATGGGATCTAAAAACAATGAAACAATCTAGGAAAATGATCTCCTAGAGGAATTAGAGTAAATTGAGATAAAACATTACCACAAAGCTTTATTGCCATTTCACACACTGGAACTATCTTGCTGATGCGATCATGCTCAGCTTGTTTAATTATTCCCATATCCAACGCATAATCTGTGTATGCTTTATACTGGATTGCAGGATCAGTGAGCCCATTACCAATGGCGAATCCCTGCTCCAAAATTTTTATTGCAATTAATAAATATAGAAACAGATCCATCAAAGGTCAGTATTAGACAAAATCATTAATATACCTTGAGGTTTATATGAATTCCTTCTTTAGCTTTGTTTCCTCTGTGGACTCGGGCTGCAAAAGCAGGAATATAGTGGCCAGCATATGATTCTCCAGTTATGTAGAAGTCATTCTTTGCCAATTCAGGATGCTCCTTGAAGAAGGCCTGGTGCAATACAAAGAATGCACTTTAGTCCTTTCAATATGTTGCTTTAACAAATCTTAATCATTTCTAAACAACAATTCACCAATCCTTTCAAGTTTCAAATAATGTGTTTTCAGTGTCCCAAACTAAGACTAGCATTCAGTACAGTAAAACTTTAGCAATTACAGTTCTTTCCTGAGAAATTAAAATATAAGAAGTTCATGGGGATGCCAGAATATTATGCTCTATTTCATTTCTTATCACAGGGAAATACAGGATAACTAACCTGTAAGAAGTCATATAGATCATTACTAACTCCCTCTTCATTGTGACGGATGTCACGCCTATCAGTACTATAACTGTATCCAGTCCCAGTAGGTTGGTCAACATATAGAAGGTTTGACACCTGCAAAATCATCATAGCAACATGTTAATTCTCTAGTCACCAAGCAGGGAAGTTGCAGTTCTTCCCTGCCAGATTAATGAAAAGGAATAGAGAAACAAAAGCCAAACTCAATAGCACTAGTAATGATCCTTCATTTTTTCCAGAACACATCTTATTTAATTTGTGCCTCGTATTTCTGCTAACACAATATCACAAACAAACCACCAATGCACTAAGAACCAAGTTAAAGTGAACTCCAGTGCATAAAGTGCAACCGCGTGCCAAAATGAAGAAAATAACTCTAAAGCGCAAGTGTAAGTATTTTGTAGGTTCACAAAATGCAATCAAGGATCTTAAATCAAATAAACAACTAACTACTGACCAAGCAGCTAGCTTAAGAGTTGGAACAAAGAAATCACATAAAGCCTGCAGGTTCAATGCCGACGGCAGCATGCCCGTGATAAGTACAGAACATATCAACATCTGGCTATCAACTCCTACTCTAGGTTGATTAAGGGCCAGGATTTGTAAATAATACACAATACAAAACACACTTTTAATAACACTGGGTAAAAAATTGGATATTTGCTCCATTTGGCATAACATTATATGATATTTCACAATTTACATTTGCTACACTGTGGAAAACATTTATTTGTTTATTTTTTTATGAAGGAAGAACAAAGAAATTACAGTCCAGTATTAATTAAGTATTGCATAAACTGAAGAAGATTTAATGGCACCTTACCTTGTCCCATCCGTACTTATTTCGCACAAGCGACAAGTTATTTGCAATAGTATATGGACCATTTTCATAAAACATAGCCAATTCACTACTACACCCTGGTCCTCCAGTCAACCAAATGACCACAGGATCCTTCTTGCTGGTCCTTGATTCAAAGAAAAAGTAAAACATCCTACAAAACCACAAGTGCACCGATTAGTAACCACTAATTAGAAACCAACAAACAAACTTAAAAAAAAAATCCTCTTTTAACAACCCATTCAAACTTCAATTCCAAACATCCAATCTTTTTAGAAAAAAAAAAATGATACTTGACATAAAATGAAACCCTAATCAAACATTCATTACAGCATCAATAATTAGAAACCAACAAACTAACTGAAAATTCCACTCTTTTAACTTCCAACAAAATCAAACATTCAATGGCACACAGACGAAAAATTCTCAAAAAAAATCACCAGTCCACTTAATCTCCAACCTCAAAAATCCAATCTTTACCCAAAAATCAAAACTTTGACCAAACCAAAACAAGCAAACACAAAAGCCAACAAAACCCATCTCCCTAAACTCAACTCAAGGCCAAAAAAATCAAGGGTTTTTAAAATCAAATACCTAGCATCATGAGAATTCTCAATCTTGTAATAACCAGCATGATTTCCCAGATCATCAACAGTAAAGCTTTCTTCCTCATCACCAACTACATTAGGAAACCTAAATTTCCTCTCTACAATCCTCTTATTATACCCTGCTTGGTTAATAACACTTACACCATCATCACCACCGTCGATCACGTTGACTTCTGAATTTGGAAACAAATTCAGCTCCCTTATCAGCTTCTCTGCTTGCACAGACGGGAAATTTGACTTCCCGAGACTGAGATAAGCATTGTCTGATAAACTCGCGTGAGATATCGCGATAAGTGAGAGGAGAAAGACAGAAATGAAATTAAGGTTCTCCATTTTCGAGGTTCTTGAAGAATGAGTGGGAGACAAAGGTGAGAACTTTATATAGAAGAAGAGTACTGTAGATTGTTTTGAAGAGGGACACGTGGCATAACTACCAGTCTTATTTTAGGGGTTAACATCTTAAGGAATGTTGGTTGAGAATGCTGAGGTTGAAGTTATTTTTAGTCCTTACAGCTCTTTAATTTTCAATTAAAATCTTATGTGGAAAAGTGCTTTAAGTTTCCCTTTCATTGCAAGACTTGGTCTAATAATTAAATAAATTTAGTTGTATTTGTAATCGATACACACATGAGATATAAAAAAATATGTGTTTGGTAATATAATACATGGTAGTTTTAAAAAATATTTTTCAATAAAAAATGAATTAAAATTTTTTTTCATATATTTATTTTATTTTTAAAATTAGCACATTAGAATATTAAAAAACACCTACAAACATCAATTTAATATTATTTTTAAGTAAAAAGTATATTAAAATAAATTGAATTACAATACCGAACACTAGTTTCATTAGATTTAGTTTTATTTTCTCAATAAATACATATTTAGACTAATAATAATGATGAATAAAATAATATTATTTTATATACTATAAATCAAGTTACATGGTCGTAGATAAATTATCTTAGAACAAATAGATAAAACAATCTTTCATTGTGTTGTTGGAAATTCAATGATATTTTTGCATAACCCAACAAATTGGAGAATCTAGAGTCTGTACAAAGTTTTTAACTACAGGTATATAAGTGTAATATCTTAAGAAATACAAGGACTAAGATGAATTCTCATCTTGTGTTTTTTATACATGGGAAGCAGAGGAAACGTGAGGGAGACAACGTGTCGTTGTTTTAGTTGGTGATGATATGATGTGGTGTCGTTTTCGCTTCACATCGCGGGCGGGAAGATGAAGGGATTTTTGATTACGCGAGAAGGGGTCCACTGTTAGAAATGTGCACGCAAGTTGATTGTGTGTTTATACAAGAGCTATTTTGTTTGTTATCTTATCTGTAAGAAAATTATTTTGGAAATTTAATAATTAATTTTTTAACTACAGGTATATTTCTGAAATCATTCTTTGGAATTTTATTTGTTGATCTGTTGAATGTATGGAAATTTAATAATTATTTAAAAAAAAGGAATTTCGCAAAGAATTCGATGATTTTGTTTAATAATTGTTAGGTTCCAAATGCCTGAGACTTTAGTCTGGAGTTTTGACTAAGAAATGTGGGTGCCAATGTACACTGATGGATAAAGCAGGTGGATAAAGACATTGCTATTTATTTCTTTTTTCAGTTTTCTTTTCGCCAGAAAACATATGGTTCTCGACTAAGAAATGTGGGTCCTAATGTACACTGATCAAGTTCTTTTAGATGGGAGATCATGATCGTTGATTTGTTGGAACTCTAAAAGTCAAAGCTGTGAGTGGTGGCGATTCATTTTGGGTGCAACAATCTATGCTTGTAATGGAAGAAAGTGGAATGGAATATTTTGACGTGGAAGGGCGGTGGTGACGGTTTCAAAGGCAAATAATAATAATAAAAAAAAGGAAAAAGAGAGATATTTTGAAGGAAAGAACATGAAACAGGTGTGAGTAAAGCTATTTTTGGCTAAAACCTTTTGCAAGATTACGTTCTAAAAAATTAACTATAAACTTGAAAAGGAGGGGGTAGGGAGTTTTCATAAATTATTATTTATTAGAATAGTATTTTATTATTTAATATTATATTCTTTTCTATTTAGTCACCATACTCTCGTGAAATGAATCTCAAATTTAATGGGTTAATCCAGTTGGCTCATATTTTTATTTTTTTAATTTTTTTAATTTCATCATTTAATATTGATTTGATTAAAAAATAAACTTCATGATTTATTTTATTTACCTTTCATTAGGTTATCATTATCTCATGACTCGAAAATTATGTTTAACGAGTTAACTTGAGTTTTTTTTTGTGTCTTTTATTTAATTGATTTTTTTTTAATTTTATCATTTAATATTGGATCAGCAGGGAATTAAGTTTCATAATCTATTTTTATTTGTTTTTCATTATAATATCTTAGTCTCGCGATTAAGAACACAGATTTTAGCATTTTAACTCTATTTAAATCAAATCTTTTTTATTTTTCTTTTAAGATGTTATATCAGTTTCATGACCGGGGCCACGAGTACTTTAACATTAAACTTATTTTTTATTGGGTTGTTCTAGTCTTATGACCGGGGTCATGAGTTTGATAGGTTAATACAATTTACTTATTTTTATTTTTTTGATTGGTTTTTTTTATTGTATAGATTAATATTGAAATGGAAGAAAGTGGGCGGTGGTGACAGTTTCAAAGGCAAAAAAGGGGGGGAAAGAAGGAAAAAGAGAGATATTTTGATGGAAAGAACATGAGACCGGTGTGAGTAAAGCTATTTTTGGCTAAAACCTTTTGCAAGGTTACGTTCTAAAAAATCTCAACTAAATTTAGAACCATGCTAAAATAATGGAAGAAAATCATGGGAAAGTTATGCAGAAGTCCTACTAATATAACCTTTATAAACGTGGCTGAGATTGTATTTTTTAAAAACATATTTTTTTATTTTTTATTATTTTAATGTATTTCCAAACGACAATTAATAAATAATTATTAACACACCATCAAACACTTGTAACAAATTACAAATGCAATACTTGATGTATTGTTTTCAACTCCGTTTTAAAGTGTTTTTCACTTGAAAACGTATTAAAGTAATATTTTTTTATTTTTTAAAAATTATTTTTAAATTAGCACATAAAATGATCTAAAATAAAAAAAAATATTAATTTGAAGTAAAGAAAAAAATAAAAAAATTTTAAATACACTTTCAAAATATAAAAATAAACAGGGTAATGTTTAAATTTATGGGACTTATAAATAAAGAAAATTTTGGATAAATACATTTTTTTAAAAAAAAATAACTGGAAAGTATCTTCGTAAATAGATTATTGAAGATAAGAACATAACCTCCTTTGACAGAAACACGAACAATGGAAAAGCAGATGGATAAAGACATTAATATTTATTTCTTTTTTCAGTTTTATTTTCGCCAGGAAACATATGTTGCACGTGAAAACTGGCAGAGGATCTGCGCAGAAAGTTTTAAGTGATTCAATAGAAAAGAAATGAGCTATTTAACCCATGTTTTGTTATAAGTTGAATATTGTTTTTTCAGAAAAAATGTATGTGAAATATTTCTATACATACAAAAATTTTAAGAAGCAAAGAATTCATACAAATATATAATTAAATAAATTAAAAATTATACATGTAACAAAAATTTTTTATCAAGCCCGATTATTATCTGGCTATAATAAACCAACCAAACTCATAATATCGATCATAAACTTAATTGGGTTCAATAATCTTACTTTATAATTTTTTTTATTTAAAATAAACACCTGTAAATTAAGAACTATCAAAATATCAAAGTGATCATTAAAAATTAAATAAAATCAAATTATGTTATCCAATTAATAATCAATCAAATATTAAATGATAAAATTAAAAAAAAACATGAAAGAAAAATTTAAAAACAAATGCAATTATAATATATTAAAAGAAAGGCTTAGTCTCTCAGGCTATGAAAGCTCAAAGCTCCTGGGCCTCCATAAAAAGCCCAGATATACGGGTTTAGAGCAGCCCACATGCCAGGACCTTATTATTATTAATTTTTTTAAAGGGCAACCGCCCCTTAATGATTTGAAAATTAATTTGGCATATTTCAGACCAAGAAAAACCCTTTTAAAACCATATTTTCACTTGAAAAAAAACCATAAAACACTCTAAACATCTTGTAAAATATATTTATAACATCTAACAACCAAAAAATTATCTTCAAAACCCACAATTAACCTGAAACTAAAATTATTTTCGGGTTCAGATCTATAATTTCAGGCAAGTTTAAGAGAAAAACAACATCTTATATAAACTTTACTCACAAAAAGAAACATGTTAAAGCAAAAATCACTAGGTTTTTGTGGTTGGAATTGGTTTCAACTGAGACTTTCTTTTTTTACCATTAGAACTTAGCCCCCCTCTCTCTCTCAAAATAGAGATAAAAGAATAAAAAAAAATAAAGTTTGAAACCAAAATTCAATTTCATAGATTATTAAGGATTAAAAGCTTATAATCTGAAAAGCTAGAGAATTAAAGTGTACATTTAGCTCTAATTTTAGCAAAACCTTCTTTTTTTTACTGTGTTTTTTTTTTGTTTATTGATTTTGAATCTTCCTATTCCTTAATAAATATACTTTAATTAGTTATCAATTTGAAGCTATAATGATGCAATAAAAAAAAACTAAAAAAACAAATCACTATGATAGTTTATAGTAATTTGTTTCTCGGTGAAAAATGATTTGGAGAACAATATTTGATTATATTTAATCCCATAAAAAACAGAAAAATATTTGTACATGCTCAAAAATTATTTTTGTAATCCCCTCTCTCATGCTTCTCCTTTTTAATGTCTCTCTCTCTCTCTCCCCGTTATAACTTAATCACCATGAAATTTCCTGACTTGCCTTTTTTTTTTCAGTTTCATTTTAATAATTAAATCAGAAACAAAAGAACAGGAAATAAGGATAATGGCCATTGCCCAGGTATTACTTGTACGATTTATGAATGTACGCAGATTGAGACGATAGAGTCCAGCTATGGTCTTGGGAAATTAGAGCAGCATACGCAGATTGAGACGATAGAGTCCAGCTATGGTCTTGGGAAATTAGAGCAGCATACTTTAATTTTTTCCACTTATTTGCCGTCGCATGGTGACTGGTGAAAGAAGCCATTAGAGGGCAAGTGACTAAATTACACACCATAGAGTGATTATTGGACTCGCCATTTTGTATGGACTCATGCGACGCTGGACTACTAGAAAAATGAGACATCAGGGAGTGCTAGTTCTCCAAAGTATTTTTGGATCATTAGATGATGTTATGCAGCAGCGTGTTCTAGGGTGTGAACTACAGGAGAAGCATCGATACATTACACGACACGTAAATGGTGTCTGAGGAATACCAGGGGTTTTAGGTAGAGGTAAAATCAAAGTGGGAGTACTGTTATACAAACTGATATGACAAGTGCAGAAATACATTTTCTGCAAAAATTATGGTAACTGGGTCAATGGCCTCTAATCTCATTCATTTTTCTTCAATAAACACCGAGGGAAATGCAGTGAATAAGCATGCATCGAACTAAGATCTGACTTTGGCTAGCCGAGCCCTTAGCTCTTCTAGTTCTTCCTCGTCATCTACACCCTCTGCAATAGCTTCTTCCTGTGAATATTGCAATGAGGTTAGGTCCAACCTTCCTCAAACCAAGTATGCAAAAAATTAGATTGAAGTTAATCGTACTTCATGTGAGGTGCTTGCTTCTTGGGCAGGTACCCTCACTCTTTCCTTTCTGACAGCTTCAGGAAGCTGAGCAGCTGTCTCACCAGCTATTTCTGTTAGGACCTTATCAACTTCTTCTTCAATTTCCTCTTCGATGTCTTCAGAATCCAGTGCTGAATCAACAGCATCAGTTACCATTTCTTCAATAACCCCAGCCTACAAAGTGCAAACCAAAAGCCAAGAATGTAAAATATAGGTGAAGAAGTAAAACATAAAACGATGCTCAAAGCCCGAAACATGTCATTGTTAGTGGACATTATGAACCTACTGCATCCAACGCTCTCACTCTAGCAAACATCAAGCCTATTTGATAAGTAGATGAATGGATCCTTAGAAATACATTCTCCATTCCCACATTACAAATTTTGAGCTCAGTTAATTTGCTAGGATTCCCAAACTACATAAATTAATTTGCAATTACATTTTACATAAGACAAATAATTGTATTTTCATAGGAGCAAAGTTTCTTAGTCATAATTTCTGCTGGAGATCACAGGGGATTTTTTTTTCGACAACAATGATGAAAAACAATCAGAAAAAAAATTGCAAACATTAATTAGATTCCATCATGGGCTCAGCATGTTAGTAGAATTTTTGATGAGCTGTTAAACAGAATGTGAAACTGGTTGGTTTTTCATTGAAACAATTCAAGAAATGTGTTCCAAGAAATGATGAAACTAACCTTTGTCATTTCCCTGCTGAATTCTTGCATTGTGGCAGCCATTTCTGGAGCTTTCATAAGGTTATTGACAAGTTTCATGACTTCAGCACTTTTAGATAAATGACCCACAGTACGGGCAATTGCTGAGAATCAAACCCAACATGTGAATCCTCAAGAAATAGTCTCAATGAAACGGAACAATATTAAAGAATTTTTTTTTGACAAAAATTATTTCAGATAGTTCAAGCCATTAATTTGAAAGTAAAATGCAAGCAACCAAGAATATAGCAGCATGATCACAGAAGTAGTGTGACAAAAACTGACCAATATGGACATATGACTAAAGACTCTCTTGCCACATCACATCTGTAATACAAAATAAGCTTCCAAAGAAATTTGGCAAAAGTCCAACAATAAAACAAGGATTTGCCTATTTTTCCTTCCCGTAAAAATGTTGAAGTTTGAAACTTATTTCATACCTTTTCCCATATCTTTGGAAAGAGCATTCTCATAAAAGGACTTTCAGGTGAAAAAATTCTTAAAACTAAGTAATTTAAATGCATGCCAAGTAAAAATCCTACCAACACTTTCTCCAAGGTGCATTGATATTGAATTCAGTTGGGCCTTATTTTCATAAAGACGGTTCACGGCTTTTCTCGACATCACAATCTCCTTTGCTAGTGCCTGAAACAAAATAGATGGAAAGAGAGACTCACGAGCATGTAAAATATGATACAACAAGCCATACAAAAGACTTGAAATTGGCATCTTTCATGGCTCAACCAGGATTCACCCAAAGGCAGGCACATAAGCTACTACTGAGGTTTATTTTTTTTCAGTTCAACATACTTGCAGGATAAGTCTGAGTACATCACTAGTTTCAACTTTCAACCTAAACTTGATTTGATTTCAACATTATCCACATGGCTTTCTAGCTCTAAGCTCCACTTCAAAGTTAAAAAAGTTTTGCCAGTTCAATTATTATGATACATAGAAGAATTTGAAGCATAACTACCAAAAGAGACATCTAAAATCCCCTAGAGCAGGATCATTAATCCATGCACATGATCAAGCACATAAAGCAAATAGCAGTTTTAGTTTCGGTAGCTCACAGAGAAGCCGAGATTCTAGAACAAATGCTGATCAACAAAATCAAGCTATCTAAGTTCATCATGCATGAATGTTCTAAAAATCCTCAATGATTTTCCAAGTTCACCATCACGAGATTACAGATCTTTCATTTTATCTTATTCAGGACCAATTTCATCAAAAATTGAGTAAAATCAACTCTGAAGTTTGATAATTTACCTTAGCTGAGCCCATGTCATTTCTCTTGGCAGCCTCCTTAATTGCCTTATGTACACTTTTCTCCTCTCTCTGCACATCTAAAACCATAACAAAACCCCAAGTTTTTTAGCCTAAAGTCGCCATCACCATACAAAATGCAACAAACCCAGCAATCCAAGCTTCAGGATTCAGAAAACCCAAAACCCACAATTCCCATCAACCAAGATGAAATCTTTCTCCTTTAAAATCTAAAAACACAATAAACCCACGATTTTTTTCAGCTCAGATTCACTACAAACACACTAAACAAACCAAACCATCAATCCAAACTCAGAATCGTAAGAAACCCATAATAGAAAAAAAAGTGAAAAGTTGGAAACTTGCCTCTGATTTGCCGCTCAATGTTACGGCACTCTTGACGTAGCTTTCTCTGCCAATCCCTCAATTGCTGTTGTGGGTTTGGTTTCGGTTTTAACATGCTCTTGAATTTATCCATCCCTCTCTCTCAAACTCTCAACTTTAACAGGAGAACAATCAGTCTCCGTCTATGAATAATAGCTTAGGATCGAAGCTGAATTTTCTTTTTGGTGTTTGTTCTCCGGGAATGTTTTTCTTTTCTGTTTCCTTTTGTTTCCGGTTCAGTCAGCGTGTAAGGTGTTTTAACTTTAATCGTGGTGTCGTTAGAGAGCTGGAAAACGACACGTCGTACCATAAACCGCGTTGCCTTTTTTGGAAGAGAGCTTCCCTCTCTCTTTCTTCTTAAAGATGGATTTTCTTCCTTTTCTTAACAAGGAAGTGAATGGGCAAATTTCTTTTCTATATATTTTTATTTTTATTTTTCAGAGCCTTCAATAAATAAAAATTAAATATTTTATTAATTCAGTTTAGACAAATCATTTTCTTTATAAATTAGTATATTCACAAAGATTTCTTTCTCCAAACTTTCTCATTCTCTGGATTCAAACATGAGGTAAATAATAGAATAGGTTGGTACCTATTCGTCGTACTGTAGAAAATTTGAATTTCTTTGAGAATCAAATATAAATTTTGTTTCTACTTAATGAATTAAAAAACCAGCAAAATTTGAAATATTTTTTAAATCAATTGATAATATTAAATACTTTTATCAATTAATTTTATAGATAACATTAGTTATTATTTTGAAATAATAAAAATAAAAATAATAGAAATAAAAAACTTATTTAATTCAAAAGATAGAAATACAAATTAAAACAAAACAAAACTTATTTGGTTACTATCAGTAACGAAATAAACACTTTATATTATATTAAATATAACAAACAAAACCACAGCTATTATATTAAAATTCTATTTATTTTTACATTTTAGAAATGTTTTTAAAAAAATTTAAATTTATTTTAATTTTTTCTTTACTTTAAATTAATATTTTTTTAGTATTTTTAGATTATTTTAATATACTATATCAAAAATAATTTTTTAAAAATAAATAAATATTATTTTAATATATTTTTAAATAAAAAATATTTTAAAAAACAGTTGTAACTATAATTTCAAACATGCCGGAAGCAATTTTACATTGCATCATAGGAAAACTGATAGAAATGCCAGACTTCCAAAGATACGCATCATTCTGTATCTGATGATAATGCTACCAAGAAGTATAGTTTTCATAGTGAATAAATACACAAGTTGTTTGTTACAAATGAAAGTAAAATTACATCTGGGATCTGTAATCCCCGTGAGGATAAGCTGGAAAAAAAACCCTAACTAGTCCAATAGGAATTAATTTCAGGTATATTGAAGCCTTTCCATATCATATTCTACATGGAAGAATCAATTACAAGAAATCAGGCTGCATTTTCAGGCTGTCAGAAATTCCTGTATGCTTTACCTTCTATTAGTCTCCATTGCGCTAGAATTAAAACATTGTCATTGATTATTTAATCAAAGAGGCCTTCATCATGCCAAATATCAACTAAAAAATCTACCATCTCCTGCAAAATTCAACAATCAGTTGAACCGAGATCAACAACTGCAAAGGAAATTAAGAAGAAAACTAGAAGTGGAACGTTCTGAAAGATCAGAAAGAATCACCAGTCCAAAATCTTTAACCGTGACCTTTCATGCGCATGCTCATGCACACTACCACTAAAGAAGATTCAAAACCAATAAACCATAAAATTCACTTAATGTGAGAATGGTTGTCAGAAGAGAGCTTACAGATAAAGGAATTGGCTCAGAGAAGGGCTCCTGAGTGGAAAGCAAATCTTCATAGGTTGTTGACCAGCTGCAAAGAAAAGTTCTCCTGTTATGTTTCATCTATCAACACGATTGGCTCCAAGGATGCATGCTTGAATCTTAAAAGCACCATGTCATGCAAAAATGCTCAAACGATTGTATTTTCTTAAACTCTCGTCTTGGCTCCCTCTTAGGTGGGACCATAACAAGGTCAGGACTCAAGACCACTAATACGAGTAATTACAAATGAAGATTAATAACCAATATAATCATGTCAATTGTCATGAACCATCATACATAATACATGAACAAACTAGGAAGACGTTACCACAGCATGTATGGGGAAAAATAATGACAGAAACAATGATATGATATCATGAACCACGTAATACACAAACTAAATAGGAAGCACGAACATTCTCTTGGAGGTGTCAATGGTGTATTTCTGTCAGTCCTACTTATGAAGCCACTTAAAAAAAAATTCTGTCAGTCCTAAATTTCTGTCAATGGTGTATTTCTGTCAATGGTGTATTTCTGTCAGCCCTACTTAGGAAGCACGAATATTCTCTTGGAGGTGTCAATGGTGTATTTCTGATTTCTTTACGCATAGGTTTTGGAAGGACAAGAATAGCCCCTGGTCCCTACTTAATTACATGCTGACACATGCATTTATTCTTGGCTGAATGCAGCAGGCAGTGAAATGCAGTTCAACAATTCATTTCACTCTCCAAAACTTTCAGTGTCTGCCATCAGGAAGTGCAATAACGTTCTATTTTTTCCTCATTAATTGCTGAGGCAAGATTTACTATACGCACCCTGAAAACACGAAATACAAATTATTCAGAGTAGGGAGGTTCCAGGCTTATAGATGGTACAAACCATTGACCACAGAAATAGAGCTCATAGCACTCAAGAATCTTTACAGACAATTACCTTATAATTGGGTCCTTGGTCGTTCTTTGTGGCTGACGAGATTGATTTCCTGTCCACTTTCTTCTGCTCTCGTGCCATGCAATTGCAGCTAAACAGTGCATTTGGACACGTTATACTCATGGAAAAGAAAATTGCAAATTGATAGAAACAGAAAAGAATGAATATGAATAGACAAAGGCTCGCTACTGGGATTTGAACAAGGAAAGAAGCATAACAATCACAAAAGCAAAACCAAAGAAGTATTTACTATTTGAAACTCCGACTTCAATGGATGACTTAGAAACCCATGTGAAGCAACACTTAAAAAAAGTCAAAAGTTTCCAGGCATTATTTTGTACAGAACATTATCAATGACGTTTATTCAGATTATTCCAGTGATGTCAATGGTAGAATAATACACTTCTTTTGTCCTCTTCTCCTTATAAAGCATGAAACTTCAATTGGCATTAGGTGTATCTTTTATATAGCAAAAGAAATCTCTAAGAACATGTCTAATTAAAAAATTAAGACCCTAAAAACCAGCAGATGTAAGACTAGAAAAATCGCTGTAACGCACAATCACCAAGTGAGTTGCTTTAAAGAAATCCCAAAAGGAAGGACAGATTTCGAGAAATTGCTGGCATTCGTGACCAAGGCAAGAGACTCACCATGATTAACAAATACAGATGTACTCTTCTCTTTTTCTGTGTTCATATGTTCTCCATTGGTGGATGTGGAATGCTCTGATGATCGCTTCTCATTGGAGTGGGAGCTTACAGAATTTACCTCCATTTGCTCTAAACTGAATACTCATTCCCTTTGGCAGTAACACATTAACTGCTGACTAGTAGTCCTTTTTAACAAGTTCCTTCAGGGATTTATCAAAAGATATAGCTATTTGGAATGAAGCAGGGCTTGTACAACAACTTCTTGGCATAAAATAGCTCTTCTGTGTGAATCAAAAGGAAAGGTAAGAATAAGGAAATATGAGTCAGAATGTCACTTGAATACAATAGTGACACACTTTGAAAAAAAGAAACACGTTCTTCTCGTTGGACCAAATATAAAACCATAGCCAACTTCAATATTAATCATATTTACCTTGCTTCTGAAAATCTATGTAAAATCTTCGGTAAATTAATCACCAAAACTTTCAGAGTCCATTTATGTTAATGACAACAGAAGTTAGACCCTAGAAAAGCAGATGCCTTGGTCCTATCAGTATTAATGTCCAGCCTTAATCTTTCTTTCTAACACAAGCTTCCTTTCAGGCACATAACATGTAAAGTAATAAATAAACCAAAGGCATATGAGCTATAACAAGAAAAATAAAAGTCTCCCAGTAATCATTTTTTTGTCAGACATCATTAGAGCACTAGTGCAGTGATCAACAAAAAAAATGTTTTTTTTCATCTAAATTTACGACAAAATTTTAAAAATATTGATTTTCCCCGACATTAATTATCCAACAAACTAAAACAACACTTATGTTAAATATTCATTATCAATTATCAACTATCAACTATCAACTATCAACGTTCATACATACAATTCTCTACAGTCAATAAAGTAAACACAAACTCAGATCTGTTGCAAAGTATGAACTTTTCCAAAAACAAACCCACAGAACAGAACCATCAAAGACATGCATTTACTTCTTCACATCCCCACCAAGTCACCAAGAAAATCCAAAAAAAGACCACACTTCCTCTTGCACAATTCACCAGGTTGTGATCCAAATTCTCTGGAAAAAAAAATCCCACCATGCTACTATGCAATTCCTCATTCTACAAGTCCAATAAATTTTTTTTCCACACAAGAACATATTTCAAGAACTGGGTCGTTAAATCAACTAAATTTCACATTCTTAAGCCGACCTTCTTTTGCTCATCATATTAGCCAGAGTTTATCTACTTTTACACTGCTCTTCCTGTTTTCTTGTTGGTATATGCATAGCAAAACATGCTCAAAATATGAAACAAACCAAACAGATTATAAGAACACAGACAAAGAAGTTGCAAAAGCAAATCCCACGAGCTCAAAATCATTTTCGGAACTCGGAAACATTTTCTAAATTTAAGATAGCATGCATTTAGCCAGTCTTTTTTTTAATATAGTATAAAAGGTAATCTTGTGCAGAAATAAATGAAAATCCCCAAAAAGAATTACACCGGGAAAGAGAGAAAAGGCTGGGCAATACCTTGTTGCAGATTATTTATCAACGCATTGGGTATTTTAAAGCTGAATCTAAAGTGTTTCTTTTAGAGGGAGGAGGAGGAGGAGGAGGAGGGAGGGGGGAGGAAATTAGGAGAACGTCGGTTTTGATAATTATTGACTTTTGGTACGGTAATGATAATATAATAATCTTTCTATTAAAAGAGAAAATCCATTTTCCTAACAAATGATTAATCTCGATCAACTTTGACTAAATCCTTAAATCTAATAAAGTAAATTATCTTTAATCTGACCTTAAATTTTAACTTTAATGGCGAGGTAAACATGTCCCTGGCTAACCCTTTTATTCTTTTCTTGCTTTGTGAGCTTCCTCCTCTAGGTTTTTATTAGTCAGCGATTCGCTACGATTAAATATTTTTATTTTTTATAAATATATATATATAGATTTTTTTAATACATTTATGTAATTTTAAAGATTTAAGTTTAAATAAAAAAATCTATGGATCCATGTAATCAAAAAGTCATTCACAATACTTAAAAATAAAACTTGAAAAATTAAAAAACAGGTATAAATTAAGATATTTAATCTCGAAAAATAAAAAAAAATACCTAGTTATATTTGCTAAATTTATTTATTAAAATAATTTTTTTATTCAAGTAAACGATACTATAAATAAATATACAAATTATATTGATTAAATAAAATAAAAGGAAAAAATAACATCATGCAAAACTGTGTATATTAGAAATATTGTTTAAAAATTAAATTTTATTATTTTAAAAAATAAAATTCATTCATGCAAAAGATAATATATATATATATATATATATATATAGATAAATTAGCTTTAAATTTAAATGAATAACTAAAAAAAACCATAATTTAAAAATGGCTCTCAAATCAAAATTAAAGAGAAAATGAGAACTAATTAAAATATAAATTAAAGAAAAAACCATGAAAACATTATTTTTAAAAAATAAAAAAGGAGCAAATATCATATGTTGTTCTACCTTTATTTTTTTTTGTTTGCAATTGAGCGGATAAATCGCCCCATATTTTCTTTTTAAAAAAATCAGACCATACGTTATCTGTTTTGTCTAGATTCCAGCCATTATAGCAGCTGAAAAATTAAGATTTAAGTTTTTTTAACCTAAAAACCTGTTTTTCATCCTATATTTGACCCAAAATACCTATAAAATATTATAAGAATTACGATAAACCTATTTATAGTCTCGAAAAACCCAAAAAACGATCTCAAAAATCAAAATCAAACCAAAATAAAAAAATCAACACGAGTTCAAATATATTTTTTTCATTAACTTTAAAAGTAAAAAAAACTTGATATGAACTCTTTTTATCAAATAGAACCATTTAAAAAAAATATTGTTTATTTTAGTAGTTTAAATCGGTGTTTACGACACTTTTTTCTCTCTAACACCAGAATTCAGAAACCTCTATCTCTCAATCACTAACTAAAAAATAACATAAATAAATTTTTTTACCAAAATTAAATTAAAAAACATTAAAATACTAAAATTATATAATTTGTATGATTTTATAAATTCAAAAAACCAGAGTGCATCATTTAACAAAACCTATGTCATGCTACCTATTTTATTTGGGTCCTTTTGTTTCAACTTCATCATCTCGTAATAAATAAAAAGCAATTGAATTTTAATTAGTATTAAATTTCTAAATATTTTTATTGAGAATCAAATTAAAAAAATAAAATTTTTTACATAACCCGTCTAATATAATATAAAAAAATATATAAAATGATAAACAATGGATTCCTGCGCAACCAAAAACTCGTGCTTTTAAGACTTATACTTAATTTTCATTTTCAATTTCTGATCTCTCTTTCCAGCTGACGCGGATATGATATGGGGGAATTTGGAGTGGATAAGCTAAGTTGTCTTTATACCATGATGACTGATATACCCTTCACCTACTGTTAAATCTCATGGTAGGTGGATAATCCATGGGTGTCTTTGTCATTTCAGAGCAGCAACAATCCAAAACAAACATCTACGTCCTACCCTGTTTTTTTTTTTTCTCCACCGCACTTTGGTCACAAATTTGTCGTCTAGATTTAGGACAACGAGGTTTGAACTTAAAACCTATTTTTTGGTGGAGGGTCATGGCCGCGATTTGATTATGCCGTGGCCATTTCAGCAGTTGAGAAAATAGATCTCAGAACCTGGGGGGTTATGCTGCGTCTACACGCGAAAGATTAAAGTATATCTTTCCTCTTGACATCCGTGCTTTCTTTTCAATTGTAGACTGCCCATGTAATTTATTAGTATCTTAAACGACATGCAAGCCCATGAAGTTTATTCATTTCAAGTCATTTCGTCTAATTGGATTCCGTACACGAGAAGTTATCTGATTTCTCTTTTGCTCTTACAAGCTATCACCCCTGCGAGTAATGTTCGTGCAGTGAATTCTGATAAGTAATTTAACTCGTTAAATTTTAAGTTTGTAATTATGAATTTTAGTTCCTCATTATTACTGGAGGTATATATAATTATTAATTTTAAAATCAGTAAAATTAATTAAGATATATATATAAATTAATCCGATACTGATATTAATTAATAATTAAAAAAAAGTTCTCGTGGTACCCCAAATGACGCCCCATACTTAATAGTTTGGTCGATTCCCTAATGCTCCACGTTCATTCATCATCCACCAAAAGTAAAAACTCCTCCAACAAAGCAAAATACACTATCCACAAAGACTACCCAGTCAAATCCCCTTGAGTCGCATGGAAATAAAAGCAGCAATTATACTAGCATATCATGATTTATGTACGAAGTGACGGATGAAAGGATCATTAGATTAGATATTATATACGGTAAGAGAGTCTACAAACCGACCTTAGCTCAGTTGGCAGAGCGGAGGACTGTAGTAGTAGCTGTTATCCTTAGGTCGCTGGTTCGAATCCGGCAGGTCGGATATTTCTTTTGATGTCTTCGCTTCCCTTTTCCTTTTTCTTTTTTGTTCTCTTAGAAAATTCCTTACACTTCATACAAGACAAAAAAAAAAAAAAACTTGAAAAAATAACGTAGATTGAATGATAGACAGGACCACAACCTTGATCTCCAAATTTTTTATGCAACTAAAAACCGCCGCAAGATAAAAAAATCTGCCCTGCTACCGTCCCTGCCCTGGGCATTCTAATATTCCTGTACCTTGATCAGAAGCGTGCTTCACATCAAGGATCGGTTGATAAAACGGTTCAAGGTTCCGGTTTAAACTTGACTACACATGCAGACAAAACGAAGCAACTCTCTCCCCTGACAGTAATAAGAAATCCGGACAAAAAAGAAGGAAAACTGAAAAGAACAAAGAACATTTCTTGCCAGATAACTTCTTTGATGGATGGAAGGTTTAATCACTTTCCATCAAATAGACTACAAAGATCGAGAGAAACAAATACAACAGCGTGGAATTAGTTCTTTGCTAAATTCTGGACGTCTACATTTGAAAGTTATTTCTCAGAACTCACTACTGAACTGCTGGGAATGTGCAAAAGAATATTAGACAGGCAATGATGCATCACTACACCTCTTTTTCAAAAGAGAATCTTCTTTGATCTGCCGCTGATGAGTAAGTGTGAACATCTAGTAATTTCCGTATAAAGGTAGATGACAGCTGGTGATTGTAACTACCTCAGATTATTCCCTCAATGGGTTGTCATTGTGTATGATGTAAAAAAAATCATGAATGTACAGTGTCCATTATGAAACCTCCAGAACAGAATCATCTTCTCCGCTGCCACCAGTCTGGGACTTTCAATCTGTGATTTCTATGGACAGCAAGTTGGGCTCCTGGAAGCTTGTTCTTAACCTGCCTCCATAGCATGTTGACTGCATCTTCCTTCACTGGGGGGTATTGGAATTCAAAGTGATGAGAGATCTTCTTGAGCTGCCTCCACATTTCAATCCACCTGTCCTTCGGAAATTTCCGGAGCTGATTAACCAAGTAATCTGGCTGAATAGCCTCGTTTATAGAGAAGAAAATTGAGAATTGGCTGTAGTCAATTTCATCTTCATAAGGGAGCTCAATTAGATCGCTCACAATGACCGGAACACAGTGGCTAACAATAGCATCGAAAAGCCGGCAAGAGGAAGGAGTGTCTCCTGCAGGATGCAGGCAGAACTTCGATGACCGCATCCCTTGAGTTGACTGATATTCAGGAAAGAAAGGAAAAGAGACGAGACATAAAAATTACGTAAATTTATTTGGATAACACGTTAATTGACTTGGGGTTATCCTCTTTGGAAAACCCGGCACACTGATGGCATTCTCTCTCTACATGAGATCATAAAGAATGATCTTGCATTTTCAATGCCCAGCATGCATGGGAAGATTCCGTTCATTAAATGGCAGGGAGTATTAAACATAATAAAACATGGCATGACATTCAATTTAAAGAGTGGATTGCCTTTGATGATAATTAGTTGCAAAAGCACATCATATCGTAATGTCAAATGCACCATATTTTAATGGGGATAGGAAAAGGTACTTGTCAGATCCTAATGTTAAGGTCATTTAATAAAAAATTGGAAAAAACTCAGCATGCAGTGACAATGTCAATTTTGGCAACCCCCATCACTCACTACTCACCGCTTGTATTGCTTCAGCTGTAGGAGAGCTTCGTTCATACCGAACATCATCATAACCAGCCAATATCTTTTCAAGTTTGGCACGAACTTTTCCTTTCTGCAACACAACAGGTCCATTAAAAATCACCTTGACATCAAACCAGATGTTTTAAATGAGATTGACATCACCAAGAGCAGCACACATACATCTTTCCTGACTGTATTCCCCCTGAAGAAAAGAAGTGTCTTTCGAGATTCAAATGGGTCCAATAGGTCATCATCTTTAAAGGAATCCACATTGTGTACATACGGCGACACAACATCTTTACTTAGAGTTGACAAGGATTTAGGGTAGCGGCCAAAGTCTGCAACAATAAGAATGGACGCATTCACCAGTTGTCGGAGAAATCTAAAAGCATTTGGATGTGTCATTGGAATCACATGGTCTCTGCCTCCAGACCTCTGCCAGTACTTTGACTTTTGCAAAAAGTCTATTAAATCAACCTAAAACCAGAAGAATCATACAGTCAACCTTAAGCAACTAGATCTCAAGCAAAAATATATTGGAACTCAGTAAATAGATAGCGATATTGCGCAACGGCAGGATACAACAAGTTAGATACTCTGAAACTGAACTTAACTCCAAAAGATTCTCTACTTCTAGAATCTAGTGTGAATTGACTGGAGAATATCTGATTATCAGTCCAGTACCAGCTTATAAAGATCTACAACTAGTTAGGTGTTCATAACTGCTTCCCTATATCAACATCAGCAAGAAAACTCAATCCCCTAACAAATAAAACTCCCTGATTCAACAGAATTATTCAGTTATACCCTCCATTTCTATATCACCCTCATTAAACTCCAGTTAAAGAAGCTAAAAAAAGTCAACTCTATTAAACAAAAACAAACCGCAATATTAGTGCATTGAGCTGATTTCATATCCGATCGAAACAAAACCGCCTTGGAAAAAAAAAACATCCTCCAATCATGAATCAATATATTACTCTCTACAAATTCTTTTTTCTTTTTGTAATCAAAATTCTAAGCCAATTACCTTTTGTCCTAAAAAGGCTAAAAAACAGAATGCCATAGTTTATTAAGCTAGAAATCTCACCTTTTCAACTGCAAACAATTCTAAACCCGAAAATTTTCAAAACCCATCAAAATCCAGTCCCCAAGAAAAATCAAATTCTCCAAATTAAACACAGAAAGCTCAAAACTTGAGCTAAAAAATGAATCCAAAATCACCTGCAATTGCCGATCCTTTTCTGTTTCAGGATCAGTCATGTTACGTCCATGAGTATTAAAACTCAACGAACTAAAAAACGGCACAAAATACGCTTCCGCAATCTCAGGATCCAAAACCCTAACAGCCTCCCTATCCTCTCCCTCTCCACCACTTCCCAAAAGCGAAGCCATTAGCCAATACTCCACACTATGTTGCTTCCTCACCCCCACATTCACCGGCCACCGCGGCAACTCCTCCGCTGTCCTCACCGGCGTGTCATCTCCACCCCCCTTCTTCCACTGCATCATTCCGATGTTGAATCGACGTGGAAGATCATACATGTACACTTTGAGAGGAACAGAAGGAGAGGATTGCGTGTGGGTGGGCGTACAGGGTAAGTTGTGGGCTCCATCTGGTGATGCAAAAAAATATGATCTGATATCAACAGTGCCGATGAAGAGGGAGAAAGAGATTAAGAGAAGGATTATGAATGCTAGTGAGACAATTGCTTTTCCATACATTTTGGAAGATTAAGAAAGAAAAAAGACTAATTTCTAACAAAGAGAAAGTTCATAGCAGAAGAAGCTGTGTGGATCTGAGTGGAGAGGGAATTGGAATTTATGAGCGGGAGTGTTTGAGAGGAAAAGTGAGGATTTTTGGGATTTTGTCTGGGATCGGGAGAAAGGAAATTTTGATCCAGAAAGAAGGCAATCAATCTGCTTTTAGTGTTTTCATACGGTCCCTATAGTTTGTAACTTTGTCATATGAAATCTTTAACTTTACAATTTATCAAATGAGTCCCATTTTAATAATAGATCTTCTGTCCAATTAGGTCGGTCCTCCGATGTAATATTCGTTTTAGTTTTTTTTTTTTTATAATTTGAGATGTTAGAGTTAGTTTATATATATCAAGATTAATTTTTGAATTTACTAAATATTCTAAAAATTTAATAGATAAATAAAATACTATAAAAGTGATAAACATACACGCTGAAACTTGAACTAAAAATATAAAGACAGAAAAATCCTACTAAAATCGCTAGGCCTGGTATGATGTTTTAGTTTTTTGTAATCTGAGTGAATGGTGAAATGTTAGTTAAATAAGTATATTTATTTTTTTTAATTTTAAATATTAAGATTAGAACAGGGAGAAATCTATAAAATTTTGCTCAATATCGCAAAGCTGAGATTTATCTCTATTGATGCTTAAATTGATTAAAATCATTCCACTCACGTCAAAAAAAAAAAAAAAGTTGAAAAAGGCTCAGAATTCAATTTGATAAAATGTTAAAAAAAATGAAAACGAGTGTAAAAAATAAAAGTACTGAAAATGTTAAGGATACAAGCAAAAAAAAATTTCTAGAGTGTGCGGTTATTTTAGTTGTTTTTCAAAATAAATTTTATTTAAAATTATATTAAAATAATTTTTTTTATTTTTTTAAAATTATTTTTAATATTAACACATCAAAAAAATTTAAAAATATTAAAATTTTTTATTAAAAATAATCGTTTTTTTAAAAAATCCTATAAGACGGATTTTTTATATTTTCAGTAAATCACCAATTGGGCCTTCAACAATATTTTCATTACTAGCGGCATCAGTCAGCAAGATTTTTACTGCAGTGACCTTTCGTTTTCCCAAAAAAAAAAAAAAAAAAACGAAGATTTTAAATAAAACATTAATGATTAAACTATTCCAATGCGATAAGCTGCATCTTTCAAAAATTAAATGATTTTCCCATATGCATTATCTCATTTAATTAGTGAATTATTCGATAAAACAATGCGTTTCCATCTCATGGACAAGTTCTGAAAAACTAGAGATGACGGAGAAACTGAGGATGTTCCAGCTCAGTTGTATGGTGATGCAGTATCTGATGCAGCTCCCTTTTCTGGGCAACGAAAGGTCATCCTTTCAATAAACACTGAAGGTAGAAAGAGATTCTTGCGTCAAGTGACATTGGAGCTCAAATATACTATAATTGCCTGCTCTAATTCATCTACACTCTATGATATCACATGTTTTTTCTGAGATATCCCCTCTGCTATCATATATATACGCATCATATACAGTCTGACTAGCTACCTATTTGTAGGGATATGGCGTCTGCTTGGACATCCTTGGATCCACTCCTCTGGCGTCAGGTGACTCGTGAGGAAAACGGCCAACCTGAGACCTCAAGAGTTTTCCAAAAAGCTCTTCCTGATCATGGGAGAAAGTTAAGTCCTTTTCTAGTTGTGAAAATAACATGCTGATTAATTATTCGATCAAAGTTTGACTATTAATTGTTTTCTTAATCCAAGTTTTCATTTTCATATGCATAAATGATATTTCAAGAAAAAAAAAGGGTAAATTGCTAAGGAAAACCAATAAAACAACCAAATTAGAAAGAAAAATACACTAAAAGTATTCATTCAATATTGAGTTTTACAAATAAATGGGATTCAAGAAGTATTTTAAATGAAATTAATTCACAGCAAACTCACTGAATTGACGAAGCATTAACCAGGAACTCGAAACGGGTACTACTCTGCATCATAATTAAGTCCATCATCCTCCTTAGTCCAGAATACATATAGTCTATTATACACAGACATTACATCAATCCTTCTCATTAAATTCTCCGTGAAAAGCTTGTCGTCCCATCTAAAAGTGTATCCATAATATATATATAAAAAATACTCTCTGAAAAGAAATTACCAACAATGAATATTTTTTCCGATCACATTCAAACGATAAGGGAAGAGGAAAAAAAAGGAAGTCTATGAATGCTAATTTTATCAATTTTTTCCCCAAATTAATCATTTGAAAAAAATCTAATTTATTGCAAAAAGTAAGGAATTTTTAGGAAAAGTTCGATTCGCATTATTTATTAATGCCACGATTTAGCTTTGATCATAGCTTTATTGCAATTATTTACCCAACAAGTACGGTTTTTTGCGCATTGATCATCGCAAGATAATATATATATATAGCGGTCATGGTAAGCAAACCAATTAAGATCAATCCACGGTCTGGACAACTATCTTCGGGTTCGGAGTTGCTTATGCAAGAAATTCAGGATCTTGTTCGAGTATAGCCATTATCTTTTCAGCTAATTAAGGTAACCGATGCTTCAAATCATCCTTTGCTCCATTTTGTTTCAATCAATGAAGCAAAATTCATATATGCTGGACCAACTTTCCCACAAATACCCAACCAAACAGATTCCCTGTTTCCAAAATTCACATCGTCGAGGCCAAGATTAGACCAACTCGTGATTAGAAATCCATCGGGTTTTTCCTTCGCAAGAAAATTACCTTGCAGCCTTAGACCATCAGAAATGGTTTTAAATCCTTCATCACCTTGTAGACTTTTCAGGAAATCCTGATGGTCCATTTTGGCGACAGTTTCGCTTATTATGTTGGCCAACTCATGCAGCTCCAGGTCTGCCTCCGTTTTAGATGCTGCCCCAACAGTCCGAAATAGGTTTCCAATGGCGCCATCAAATAAGAGTGGCTCGATCTGTTCGCGCTCGCTAGTTCACCACATCTCTCAAAATGCATGGCCTTGCGGAGCTTGAGAGTGCAAGAGATGTGGCCGTATAACGTTTCCCAAGGAAACTTGACAAGGCTCGAGTTCGAGACGGCTTAAGATCACTTTCACCTTTGGCCTTTTCCCTCAATGTTTCTATCGCCTTGGCTTCAAACACGAATCTCTTTGTGATGCAGTTGTTTTCCACAAACCATATGTCATCTACAAGAGAGAATAGTTGCCTCGGCACATCATTTCTTGGTGGAAACACTAAAGATGCCTTTGCGAGGTTAGGAAGCAGTGTTTCAAAATCACAAGAGGAAGACCCCTGGCTGATGGCAGACCATGCACTGAAGAGGGTGGAAGCAGTTCCTCCATCACCAAGCTTGTGGGACATGCACCGACCAAGTGCTCATCCACCACAAGAAAATACGCTCAGCTGGAAAATCAAATCTTGTGATTCTTTGGCGAGAGGTGGGCATGGAAGGAACTGATTTAATGATTCAATTCGCGGGTCTTCAAAAATTTCTGACAAACTACAAGTAACCTACTAGGAAAAGAAATAAATAAGAAGCTGAAGAATATTACGTGAGCTAAATTAAGGAAAATAATTTAATATTAACTTGGGAAATTTTCTGCTTCTCGAATTAAGAAAAGTCATGATTTTTTTTTTTTATGAACGCGGTAAATGAACTGTTTAAAGATTTGTTTTTAATAAAAAAAACCTATCCGATAATTCCATTTTAAAAAAACATATCAAATAATTAATCATCGAACAAGACTAAATGGACCATATCTTTAGAGCTGACAGGAAGCAAAGGCCCATGATGTTATGGAAGTCATTCCGATACATGCACGTGGCATTATAGTTGCAAAGGCCCATGATGTTATGTATGTCATTCCGATACATGCACGCGGTCCTATCATAGAATATGTTTTTGGGTGCTCTAATCATGCCAGGAAAAACTTCTGGCTAAAAAGAAGAAGAAGAAGAAGAAGAAGAAGGAGAATATTAAATGTGTGGCGATCATTTAAGAAGCATTATTTGCTGTATACATACCTAATTAACACTGGATCAACGACATTACCTCTACTTTGTTATTATTTTGTTTATATAATAAATTACATAATATGATCTCATAATTTTATTGAAGAGTTGTTTAATTGAAAATAATAAAAAAGTAAATAATACAGTACCATTCAAATCACTTATTTACATATATAAAGATTTAAACAATTGATATTCTTGACTGATAATAATTGATACAGCATTACAGACAGTTTCTTTATTCTTGAAATCTATGAGACCTAGAGAATTCTCAACGTCCCTGAGAAAGCAGCAACCTGCAACCGCAATCTCACCATCACTAGACCCACTCTGCGCGGGACATAGTGCTGATCCTTGGTAACGTACGTGAGTTGTTGACTAGGGCCTCTAGAGGCCTTAATGGTCTAGCAAGCACTGATGTTGGATTCGAGATGATTTTAGAGTTCAACGTTACAAACATCTCCCGGTGGGAGTTTCGTTGAGATTCCATGAATCTAACAAATATAGGAAAGGCTGATACACCCAAAGCAAGCTGCTATGCCTGAATGAATGCACTACATCATAATCAAACCCTAGTTTACTCAGAGAATACATTTCTTGGTCACGTGTCTTCTAAAGATTAGTCTGAAGCTCATCATCAACACCGTGCAACCCACAAAACCAAGCAAGATGACAGCTTTTATATATGATGGCCTGCTGTCACTGATAATTAGTTCATGAGATGACAAATATATATATTTTGATCATCTTTTACTCTGCATGTACATGTTTACGTGAGTTCAAAGCCATATACATTCTCTTTTACTGAACAGTACGGATGTATACAATTATTATAATAAAGTTTCAATCTCTCATCGAATTATGACCCTCAACCTTTTTAGAAAATTTGTTTTTATAGGTATCCCAGTTATCCTCATCTAGCATTTCACATCTTCCAACCCATGACAGCCTTTGGAAACCATTTTTAAAGGAGGTTCTTAGAAACCTCATCACTCGTGAGGTAGAATAATTCTATATATTTGGTGAGATTTCGGGCGCGGTTGTAAGAAAAATTACAATTCAGTTCTAAAAAATTATATGTATAGACACCCACGTACACCTTAATCTCTCAAGTCTCTTACAATTCTTAAGGAAAGGAGCGGTATCTAAGACTTACAAATTATTTAATTCTCAACTGAAATGGGATATATCCTTATCATTATCATCCTTGACTAGTTCTTTATTCTGTGATTAGTTTAAATTATTGATCAAAGAAAAATGGAATATTAAAATTCTCAGGGCCTTTTTTTCGGGTACGTAGGAAAATTACGTCATTGATTCCTTGTTTTCTTCATGACTTCTGACAACCGTAGCCCTGGCAAAAATGCATTGGTGCTAGACTCGCCAGCTATCAGTCAAGGATGAGAGACAAGGACAGGCTCTCATTATTTAAGCCTCATAAAATCTTCTCTGGCTACTGGATTCTTAAATTCCTTCTGCTAGTTAATATTCTGGAGATAGCGACAAGTCTTGCTCTAAGTAAAATGTGAACCACTTCTCACTTTTATAATCTCTTCCATGGTTTTCATTTTTTCTAAGCACGAACTCTCTTACAATCCTGAGGATTTGGCCCTCGCTCATGATTTGGTATGATAACTCTACAAGTAGCTAGCTACTGTGTGCACCAGATGCTTTGATATAGAAATTATTAAATAATTAATTAGCTTCTAATTCCATTAAAATAATAATGTACAACAATGTTTATTAGTTGAAGGATCCACATCGAGAAGTAGATGGTGCCATTACTAACTTAAAAGTAGTTGTATCTTATAATATTGTAAGGTTAATTTCTCTTTGAACAAACGTTATAACTGGCTCGAGTGTTGGAGCTGAAATATGAAAGGTTTTTTAAACTAGCTGGTTAGGCAGTGCTTGAATGATTTCCTTGTCATACAAATGACACAAATATTTTAAATTAAAACGGTAGACAACTTAATTAAGCTTACTTAAAAGACTTACATAACATTATTAGATCTAGTCTGCCAGTTCAAATAGCTGGGGAAAGAGACATTGTCTCTTACAAATTAATTACCAGAATGGGAAGAGGGAGGAAACCAGCAGCATGCATGGATATATAGTCGAGCTTATTCTAGGGAGTCGTTAATTTGTCTAACTCCAAGCTAGCAAACTAAACAAGATAATTATTTTACCCCAGGACCTGCAATGGTAGGATTTGAAAGGAAAAACATCAAAGGCTTGAAAACTTAGGATTTGGAGAAGCAAATGCCAAAAATTCAGGATCACGTTCCAGTACAGCCATTCGTTCCTCATCTAACGTGACCCATGCCTCAATCCCGTTACCATCTTTGGTTTCGACAAGTACAGTGAGATTTCTGAATGCAGGGCCAACTTTGCCCATGAGACCAACCCACAAGGGCTCTCCCCATCCAAAGTTTGCCTTGGTTAAACCAAGATAACACCAACAAGTAAAAGCAAATATATCTGGCTTTTCAAGAGAGAATAACCCTTCTAGCTGGCTGCAGTAATCAGACATGGTTTCAAACCCTTCTTCACCTTGCATAGTTCGTGTATAATCACTATCATACAGTGCAATAGCTTCATTCAACTGGTTTACCAATTCATGCAGTTCTGTGTTTGTGTCTGTGGGGTTTGCAACAGCAGTTGCCCACCAAAAGATATTCCCAATGGAAGCTTCGGACATGGGTGGCTT
>Ga0325411_1000957_pt1 | contig 31458 bp, 21 predicted proteins | sample PopdelMetagenome_13_FD_206181 | JGI IMG/M metagenome (GOLD analysis project Ga0325411, IMG submission 206181) | Populus deltoides microbial communities from Bellville, Georgia, United States - Xylem-PdIQD-R4 | ecosystem: Host-associated > Plants > Phyllosphere > Stem > Wood/Secondary xylem...
ATGTATTTAGGCATTAATTGTGGACATTGAGGGATTATAAAACCCTAATACAATACACGCAGACCTTAAGAGTTTTTGGGGCTGCAACATTCCCTCTCTACTGTTTTATTGTTCCATTGTTTTATCACAGATGTAGAGGAATTTCCAATCCATGATTTATCAGATGGAGGAAAGAGGTCTTGTTTGCTGTTTAAACTCTGGTCCATGACCTGCTGATAGTGGCCTTTGAGAAGTTTGGAGTGTAAATCATCACCATAAATGCTAGGATCTGAGATCATCTCCTGGATGCTGGTCTGTCCTTCAAGCATGCTCGCCACTTCTGACATTGCAGGCCTTAGAGATGGAGATGCATTGGTGCATAAGAGAGCCAATTTGATCATCCTCTCAGCCTCTTCCTTGTTGAATTCAGACTGCAGCTTTGGGTCCACTATCTCCATTAAATTTCCCTTTTTTTGCAGTACATGGGCCTGTGAAAGCAAAAGGTAAAGTATTTGCTGAGAGTAGTGCCTAATGCCTCATGAATTCAAGATAGCAACAAGAACAGACTTGTAACTTACCCAGTCAAGAAGACATACGAATTCATTTGTTGTCCTGTGACTCGAATTGCTTCTTCCACTGACAATTTCTAAAGCAACAACACCAAAACTATAAACATCTGCTTTGTCTGTTAAATAACCCCACAGCGCATATTCTGGAGCCATATATCCTCTGAAATCAGAACCATGCCAGATTAGTGACTCTACCGGAGTATATTGCGATCACTGAATAAAGGAAGCTGCAAATTAAGTCTGATTAAAACTTACATGGTTCCAGCAACACGAGTGCTAATGTGAGTGTTCTCCTCTTCATTGAGCTTAGCTAGTCCAAAGTCTGATATCTTGGCACTTAGATCTTTGTCCAGTAATACATTTGTACCTTTGATGTCTCTGTGAACAATCCTGATTGCAGATTCTTCATGGAGAAATGCTAAACCTCTGGCTATTCCAACACATATCTTATATCTTGTTGGCCAATCCAGCATCAGAAAACTTGTTTCTGAACCTGTAGCTAATCCAGTAAAGGAGGTTCACTAAATAAAATGACTTCAACTTTGCTAGTCGATGCTATTATTGAAAAAAGAAGAAGAAGATTTTACTGGAAATTAATCAGATGCCATTATGGTTACCAAAAAGTGCTTTGGCGAGGGAGTTGTTTTCCATGTATTCGTACACCAGAAGCAACTGATCTCCTTCAATACAGCATCCATAAAGCTTTACAAGATTGGGATGCTGTAAACCAGATATCATGCCTATTTCATTCACAAATTCTCGGTTTCCTTGCCTGGATTTAGGAGATAGCTGCTTAACAGCAATAAGAGTTCCATCTGACAATTTACCCTGCATTGAATTTATTGTAGACATTTTGCATGATCAAACCAAGGGTCCAATGATCAACTGGGATAGTATGCAAGAGAATATTAGAGTGACAGACCTTGTATACGGAGCCAAATCCACCTTCTCCAATTTTGTCAGCAGAATCAAAATTGTTAGTGGCAGCTCTCAGCTGCCTCAAAGTGAAGGAACCAGTTTTCAGATCTAGCCCCTTGAGATCTGCACATAATTGTTGGTGACACAAGGGAAATGCTTCAACATCATCAATGCGCGGATGTGTTATATTCTAGATGTTTGCGTGTGTAATAGCTTTTAATTAACTAATTAAAGAAAAGGCTTTAGCACGCAGATTATTGATTTCAATGTACCTCGTTCTCTCATGAACTTGTCTCTAAAATAAATTTCCAACAAATGACACCCATTACCAAGAAAACGAGTAAGGCTGAAGTGACAACTCCAACCACGATAGGTGTTTTACTTGCTTCTCCAGGTTCTGAAATTAAACAAAGTTACACGTACAAACACAGAAAGCCAATGGGACAATAAATCACTGTAGGGAAGCAGTTCACTTCTCACCTGAACAATAAGTACTCTGGCCTGAAAACCACAAACCACAAACCATAAAATGCTTCTTAGATGGTATAATGAACTGAGTAGAAGCTTACATACAGTTAAGATGAAAATCAAAGCCAGGTTCATAAGGAAGAATTTGTTTGTTAATTATGCAACCGGTGGGGGAAATGACCAAGTCTAAGTCTAAGGGGTGGTGAGATTTGAACTTGTAATTATTTGATCAACAAAGCTATGATATCATTGCTAAAGGTCATTGTATATGAATGAAATTCGCAAAGTCAGTGACTTTCAAATGAGATGCTGGGAATATATATATAAAACATGCCTGAGCATCCAGTTATTGCAGAAATAAGAGGACCGTAATTTCCTCTTTTTGGAATGCAAGTAGTCCCTTTTCCATTCCAGTATAAACGGATCTCCAAGGTATTGTCTGTCACATTGGCATTGAATTCTATAGAATAAGCTTTGTTAGATCCATTAGCAGCCTCCTCAATATTAAAATCTTTTTCTCTAGTTTCCCCTGGAAAACAAATCCCAAGTTAAAAGGATCTTTTTGAAAAAAGAAAAATCATCTTTTTGGATAATATAAATGTCAAAAAAGCGTTTTCCAACTATTTTGTACAATTCGTCATCTGTGAATTGTATCTCAGCAAAGTCGAGTTTAACAGTGTACATCCCATTTTCCAGACAATATCCATAATAAGTGAGAGAGATGGCAGCTCTGCGTGCTGTAGAATACACCGTACCCGTTAGGAAATAAGAGTGGTTTGAATGAAGTATATATCCAGGGCTTTCACCATCATCATCCATAAAATCTCCTGTGTTGCTGAATCCCCAGTTTGATTCTTTTTGGGAATAAATCCTAGCACTAGCAGCATCACTTTCAATGTTTTCGTCACCTTTATACAAGATACTCCCACTGGTTACATCCGGTCCACCACAGTTTACATGGAATGAACGATAAACCTGCAATACGTCAAATTAGTGCACCAATCTACAATGCTCAAATCAGTACACCATTAGAACAGTTGCAAATATTCTTCTCATATAGTAGGGGCGTGTAAGTGTTAAGATTTTTGGATCCCTTTGCTCTACAACTAGATTTTTTACTCTACTATATAGCTTCAAATCGATTAGTCATTGGTTAATACTTTTCCAAGTGGCCTGTCACAATCAGTGTTCAACTCGAGTCGATGGAGGCTGTTCTATCAACCTTTGGTTTCCGATTAGTGATATAGATGGTGAAAACGTGAGGTGCTCAAGTTCTGCTTGAGGCCATGTTTTGGTTACAGACTTACTTGTCCAACAAAACTGAGAATGAATCCATCCTTAATAGATCTGTGTGCAGAATAGAATGTATAATTCAGGCAAAAAAATCTACATTGAAATTAGTACTCGTGCTCAAATAAATACAGAGACACTGATATCATAGTAGATCACTGATTTCGGTATGCTGATAAATTTGAAACAGATTTGCTTTGATTTTAAAGAACTTCGATACTTCTCATTTAAGGAGGGAAAAGAATATCATACTTTTGGGGCACTCATGTATGCCTGAGCATGGAAGCAGTCCTCTTCTGTAAGACATGGAAATTATAGTAAGAATTTCAAATGGTTCTGCAAACTGCAATATAAGAATCAGATATCTAAAGCATGCCTCAAGAATTAGCATTATTGAGAAAATCGGTGCATGGCTGCTCCCTCTTCATGAGTGTTTGTGCTTATATCTTGTGGTAAATGAATAATAAAGCATGTCACATTCTTATGTTCTTCATTCATTCATTCATCATTAATCAACAACGTATATAATTGATGATTTCTATTGATTTTAAAAGCTACAAGGACATGGCCTGGTATATCTGATCCCCGGATACCAAGTTTGTGTTGAGAAAGAAAATCTGGATAGGATTTAAAAATATAAATATAAATTACAGATTTAACTCCAAAGATATTCAGTTAAAATCCTGCTGCTTAGCATCTGATATATAATGTATTTTTCTCCCCTGAAAACTATATATGAACATGGTTTATATGATTAGCAGCATATTCTGTTAACGCAGGTTCCACCATTGCAAAGATGTTTTTAGTCTACGGGAGTGAGTTTTTATAAGGGATATTTACCTGCCTGTAAGCATTTAAGAAATCCCTTTAAAATATCCCAAAAGGGAATTTTGTAATTTTATCCTGCAAGAGCTCCATTCCCAAATTAAGGTTATCCATGGGGACCTCATTTCATCCTAGATTTCTGCGAAGCATATATGAGTTTTATATGTACAAACATATAGACACCTCTTTTACGTTGACAACCACCAGATTGGATCTCCAACAACATGAAATACTAAAAATGTCGCTCTCCAGAGTGTATAAGAGGAGCCTTACAAGTTATTCTTGATGAGTGAACTCCTGTACGTGTTTGTAGATTCAAATCATTAAGTTTCGCAGCAACCCAGCCCAGTGCCAGCGGATGCAAGCATCATTGTTCAATTCATATCAAGACATTTCATTACACCTTAATTTCTAACGCCTTAATTTCAATTAGTCCATTTCTTATTCCCATTATCTTATATATTAATTTCCTTGCTTTACAATAATACACAATACCATATTAGATTTCTTTACATCAAAGTTTACCGTAAACTTGACTCATAACCCTTACATTGACATTATTACACAATTACAACATTTACTAGCATCATTTCTCTTTTAGTTAAATTATTATTTATTTTACTTGACCCATTCCCAATCTTATAATTAACTTAGTAAAATCATTAATTTTATTTAATATGCTAATATTTTTCACATTGCATATACAACTTTTCAAATATCACAACTAACCACTTTGATTTCCATAACCACCTTTAAATTTCTAAACTTTCTTGACATTCAGTCAACATAATGTTATAATGAGTATTCATGCACTCAATGATTTTTATCAATGTCAATTTTGATACTTGTTATTTTTTTTTTGTTTTTACAATAATTAGAAATTAAATTACACAAAATTGTTACCATTTAATATGCGAACAACATCCGATACTATATGGAAGGTATGAAAAATCTAAGGGAACGAAAATATAACTTTTAAGGTCTAAATTGTACATCATCATTGTTCACTAACATCCAAGCTATGTAAAATCTCAAAAATCAAATAAAGAAAAATTATAACACAACATAAACAAGGGATAATTGCATTAACAGTACACCAATTTTACTCCTTTTTATCAATCAAATGCATGAATTTTATTTTGTTTTTGTTTAAATACACCAACTCAATTAAGAATTCTAATCAAGCACTTTGGCACTTTGGCATTTATTCTAATCAAATGCTGTACTCGGACATGTGGCTGGGCTGGACCAGCAACTCAAACCCGGCTGGCTGAGAGACCATGAATTTGTTTCAGGAACAGTGCCAAGGTAATTAAATTACCTTCACGCAGTGTATATGCTCATTTGTAGATTTAAGAGAATATGAAGAAGAACGCACCTGGTTTCTAGAAAAACTGAAGATGATGACAATTCTGATCTTGCGTTCTTTTTATTATTCTGGACTTTCTCTCTGGGTTTCTTCCTTTGCTTCTGTTTCTTTTGTTTTATTCCCTTGCCTCTGGTTCCGAAGGTCAAGGGACAACAACGATGGAGGCTGGTTGCTGTTGGGTTTTTCTTGCTTCTGTTCGTTTGTTCCTCTGTTACCGTCTCCCTATGCTGCCCAGTTCTCCTTCATGTCTCCCTCTGTTTCTTTTTATTCTCCCTGTCCTCTTCTTCTCCCTCTCTGTCTCGTCTTTCTCCTTGGCGCTGGAACCTGCTGCTTGCAGCTGCAAACGAAGATGACAGTGTGGAAGGGCTTTTCCAACACTGCTTCCTCTCCTCGGTTTTTTTTTTGTACTCTCTCCTTCCTTTCTTCACTCTGCCTCCCCATTTTTCTTTCTGCCTCTCTGTTTCTCCTCCTTATCCTCTTCCCCCCTCTGTCTCGTCTTGGTTCGTCTTTTTCTCCTGCTTTTATAGGCCAGAGACGACCTTGTGCTGGTAACGGCCAGCTTGATTTCAATGCCTTTAATGATAAAACGTCTCCAATATTTCTATTGCTTGAAACGGTTGACGAGGGAGAAGGTAATGAACAGTTGTCCATGAAACAGGTCTGTTTCAAATGGCTGTTTTGAGATGTGAAATGACCATTTTCAGTTTGGTCACTTACGTTCTGAAATTTTGTAATCAAGTCCTTAGATAAATTATAATTGGATCCCTTTCTTTTAGCTCCTGTTCCGGTTTGGTTCTTGGTTTTGGATTGTTTCAATCAAGTCCTAATTGGCCATCAAACTTCAATAATTATGCAATTAAACCCCTGATTTGACCAAATCAACTCTTTAATATTATAATTGGACCCCAGAACTTTAATTTCTTCCAATAAAAACTTAAATTGACTTAAAAATCAATTTTTCTTGCAATGAAACTCTTCATAAATTCAATTAAACCTTAGATAAAATTTAATTGAGTCCATAAATATCTGATTTTGGTCTTTTTTTCCTCAAATTGAATTTTCTTTGTCAATAGGACTCTCACTAGTTAAAAATATATTGTCAAATTTTAATTTTTATATTTTTGAACCTCCTCAACCAATTCCTAGTCATTTTATGAGCGTTCCAACATCATTTTCTCACTCCTATTATTTTTTTAGATTCCTTCCTAATATTTTTTTTATATGTATTTTTTTTGTTGTGAGAACCCAGTACCAACAAAAAAAAAATATTCATAATATCCATCTTCACAAATCGGGAGTAATAATCACTGGCCAGGAAGAGTGCCTGGGGCTCTGAATTCTCACAACCACGGAGATAGCTTTCATAGACCGTTTACATGTATAGAATTATAAATCCATAACCATAGCATGATGGATGGTAAGCAACAAAACGTTGTCTAAATCTTGATCATTAACTGTATCATCATTAATTATATGATTACAAACGAAGCTCCAAGCACGTCTTTGGCTTTATTCAAATTAAAGACGAGGTTTCACCCTGCATAGGAAGTCAATCACGCATCTAAAAGCTATAGCATAATAAAATTGTGATAATACGAAAAATTCATTAGATGACAAACCTTGTATACGGATCCCAAACCACCCTCTCCAATCTTGTTTTCTGAATTGAAATTGTCAGGGGTCGCTTTTAGCTGCCTCAAGGTGAAGGAACCAGTTTTCAAATCTAGCCCTTTAAGCTCTGCACCTAGCAGTTGGTATGGGAGAATGACAGTCAGGAGACATATCGTGAAATAATAGAAATGCTTGAACATCATACATCCATGCACTACGCGCATTCTTTAGTGTGATTCGCCATTATCTAGAAAATTAAGAGAAGACTCAGTTTGCGGAAATGACTGATTTTACAATACCTCGTTCTCTTGTGTATTTGTCTCCATAGCAGAACTTCCAATAAATGACACCCATTACCAAGAGAATAAGGAACGCTACTGAAGTGACAACTCCGATCACAATAGGTTTCTTACTTGCTTCCTCAGGTTCTGATATTAAATAAAATTGCAAACGCAAAGAAGGCTAAACATCCCATCAAATGGATAATGAACATTAACGCTGTAAAGACACCCGACCACTATAGCAGAATTCAATTCTCACCTTCACAATAAGTTCTGTAACCTGAAAACCACAGATCATGGAAAGATTCTTAGATGGGATAATGAAGTGAGTGGAAGAAGCTTACAGTTACAGTGACAGCAAAAATCAGGCTAATCACTTATGCAGATTGGTTTATGAGACACATTAAATGTGTTTAATCTCATCAGTTAGGGGAGGGAAAAAAAACCCAGAAAGCTATAAAATTGAAATAGAAATGAATTCAATGGTGTCCTTCTACTGTATAAATTAAACTCCTTGAAGTCTGCAAGTTTCAAATGAGAGGCAGAAAAAGAACATGTAACATACCTGAACATACGGATATAGCAGAAATTATAGGACCATAATTTCCTCTTCTTGGAATGCTAGTAGTGCCTTTTCCAGCCCAGTATAATCGGATCTCCAGGGTACGGTCTGTCACAGCGGTGTTGAATGCTATTGTGAAATTTCTGTTAGATCCTTTTGCTTCCTCTGTAAAGTTAAAATCCTTTTGCACTTGTATTCCCTGGAATAAAGTTTCCTACTCAAAAGGGTTCCTTTGAAAAAGAAACAAAAAAGGACATCCACAATCTCTTCGGAAGGAAAAGATAATTAATTACCTGAATGTAAATATCAAAAACTCGCCTTGCAACTTTGTTGTACAGTTTTTCATCTGTGAATTGTATCTCAGCAAAGTGGAGTCTGACAGTGTAATTCCCATTTTCTAGACAATATCCATAATACGTGATAGACAGGGGAGTTTTACGTGCGGTTGCATACAATCCAAAGTCAACCAGAGAAATATTAGAATTTGATTGAAGCGTATATTTGTTATCATTGAAGTTGTTATCATCCATGAAATCTCCTGTGCTGCTGAATCCCCAGTTTGATCCTAATCTATAATAACTCCTTGCAGCAGCATTACTTTCACTATCTTGATCACCTTCATACAAGATTCTCCCATTCTTTACATCTTGTCCACCACAGTTTATATAGAATGAACGATAATCTGCAGCACATAAAACTACTATACCATTAGACATATTTCAATTTTCCTTTTTGTCATGCTTATAGAAGCATATCAAGGGGGAATGAGTTTACTTTACTACAAAGTTTCAAAACTATGATTAGTCACTGGTCAACACTTCATCAAGTGGCTTGCCACTGTCAGCACGTTTTGATGTATAAATTTTCCAACTCAATGAATGGCCTTCTATCAGCACGTTTTGATGTATAAATTTTCCAACAAAGTGACCATGAATTGACCTTATTAGTTTTTCGAGATAGAATCTAATTAAAAAGCTAACAATCATCAATGTCATTCAAACATTGAAGTACACGCACACAAATAAATTTAATGGCACAATCAGATTTTATGAAGTGCACAAGTACTTATTATGAAAAAAAAACATACATTTTGGGCACCGAGATATCTCTGAGCATGGAAGAAGATCGCTTCTGTATATCATGGAAATTATAGTATGTTAGAATAATAAATGGTTTTGTAGATTGAATTCTAAGAATCTGGTATCAGAAAAAAGCCTCGGAATCAGAATCAAAACATGCTTAAAATATTCAAGATGTGTTTGCTCTTTTAAAAATGATAAGCATTATACTTTGAGCATAAATTAATTCTGGATATCTATCTATTCTGCTTAGGTAGGATTTAAAGATGTAGTATAGTTTATTACTTAGTTACAGAGTATAAAAGAAGAGCCTTACAAGTTATTATAGCTGGACGAGCTTCGAAACCAGTTTATATTATTCCTGATTTATGAGCTCAAATCATTCAGTTTCAAAATCACCAAGAATATCCCATTTCAAAAATTTATGAACATCCTTACCCGTTACTGCTGCTGCATCTTGGTGACCGTGAAAAGTTATTGTACGAAACATCACTGGAAGAGATCAAGAAAATCATAAATCTAAATACAAACTTCCACGAGGTTAACAAATAAAGAGAATATATAAACTTCACGATACAAGCGCGAGAAATGCACTAGCTTTCATATAATGTTTTTTCTTTTATTGATGGTGATGGCTTCGATGACTAAGATTTAATTGTTTTTAAGGGAAATGGTTTATTAACTTTATTTAGAATTGATATGCTAGTATTTAAAAAGCAGCTACTACTATATATATATATATATATATATATATATTTCTCTTTTTTTTTTTTTTGAATTGTTTAGCCACCAACTGCTTTTGGTTGTGTTAGCTATCTTTCTTTTTTTTTCCTTTTTCCTCCATGCATATTGATGTTAAAGCTAAAAATCGAATTTTGGTTATTATTGTCAAACGATTGAAATTTCTTAGTTTATAATTATTGAAGGAATATTTTTTTATTGGTAATGTACGATGAAAAAAGTAATGAAAACTATTCATCGGACATATCAACTTAATTAGCAACAAAATATATTTTATTAATAATTACTGATGGAATTTCTAATAGAATAAAATAATTAAAAAATCAAGAAATATGTTGTTAGTGACTCCCCTGATAATATGACACATCATTATTTGCTAATGGATTTAGCGATGGAAATATTCCGTTACTAGTGTTTGTTGGTGATTTCATCGGAAAATTTAAAAGTGTTATAATTGACAACAACCTCACATCTCTCTTTCCTCTCTTCTTCTTCTTCTTCCTCTTCCTCCTTTTTCTTTAACTGCATATCAAAACAATAGCCCCTTCCCTCCCCTAATTTTATTTTTACCCTAAAACGTAGTAATGTCAACATCACTATCTTGGTTTAATTTTTTTTCTAAATATTCCCTACATCAAATAAGAAAACGTACCCATTCATACTTTAGCTTAATTTATTTTTATTTTTATGTAGTATTTCTAGTTTGCTTGTATATTTAAGTATTTTACAACCTTTTTATTGAGAATTTTGTTGTATTGAAGTATGATTTGTTTGAGATTTGAGAAAAATTGAATTTGTTTATAATTTAATGAAATTGAGTTTGATTTTGTAATTTAGACTATTATATTGGAAGAATTGATGGATTATTTAATGAATATCAATCATAGTTTGTCAATTTTATTGTTAAGTTGAAAATTTTGAGAAAATTATTTTTTTATGGAATTGATGACTATTAAATTTTATTAATTTGATTGAATAAGCTGGAGCAATCAGTGTACCGAATAAGAATCAGGTTTAGGATATCCCTATGACTACAACCCAAGATATGAGGGCCTGTTGTAATGTCTTTATTATAGGCATCCTACTATCTAGCTCGAGCCAACCATCAACAAATCAATTAGGAGTTGGTTTCAGAACAAATTATTGTTGTGACGGCAAATCTGAAGGCCCAACTAAAGGCACAATATGAAGAATTCAGTAGGAAGCAATAGGAAAAGATGATGACATACATGTAGATTCATTATCCTTCCCTTATGAGAGCATCTCCAAGGAAAGAAATTATTTAAAAGAGCCAAATTGATAATATGACGTTTTGAATAATGTAAATATGATATTTTTAATATATGCATTCCAATGAAAAAAAAACCCATTTAGAAAAGTTAATTATATTTTAATATATTTAATATTGATTCAACTATTTATTAATTGTAACTAACTAATACAACTCCAATCAAAACCCCTCTTTTGCATAAAATATATTAAATAAACTTTTGGCTCTTTTGATCAATACTTAAGAATAGCTCTCTAATATAAAAATGTTATTTTGTCTCTCAAAAATAGCTATCTCATTGGAGCTAAAAATAAGGGATGAAAACCATTTTTTTTTTATTTTCCTTTTGGCTTTCTTTTTTCTCTTCCTTTGGAGATGCCTTGAACCTTTAAGAGATTCCCCTCCCCTTCCCCTCCCCACCTCCACTTGTAGCTTCAACTTCTTTCTAATATATAAAGACTTTTGTAATTGATTTTATAGTTAAATTAATAATGTAAAGTGTGTTCTTCAATTAATTTTTTTTGTTTAATGTTATTCAATGTCAAATTATTTGATCCAAATAAGCATGTATTAAAAAAACAAATTACTGAATCACCGACGGACATAAAATTTTGTAAGTGATTCTAATGATAATGTAAATCATTTTCCTAGGAGAATTACATAGAATTGTGAATTGTATTGATATACACTGATGAATTCACCTATAGAATTTTAATGTTGGTGATACACAATCCATCACTGATAGTATTCCATTGTTGATCCATCAGTAATACTTACCAATGGATTCATTGATATAAAAATGGTAGCCAAATATTTTGTTTTGCCTAAATATTCTATTAGTGTTTTGTCGGTAAGTAACTTCACCAGCAAAATTATCGATGGACCTGATATCACTAACGAGAAGCTCATCAATGATGGGTTTTCATCGGTGAATCTATTAGTAATTTATATATCGACAAAAATATAGCTTAATTGCCAACAAAAAATTATGTTAGTAAAAATTAATTTTATGGTCATGATCAAAACCAAGATAAGTTGGGGTTGCAAAGGATGCTAAACCAACCCAATCAAAAGGTATTAATGATTTCCTCATTGACAAGCTAAAAGTAGAGTATAAAAGGAACATGGAAGTTTGTAAAAAAACAAAATTATAAATTTAGATGACAGTAATCCTTTTGATTACTAGTTTTCTAGTATCACAAAGATAAATTTATTCAAGGACTATATAGATACAACACGTATTGATAAAGAAAGCTTGAGGTTGAAATTCATTACTTTAGAAGTCAAATAAAGAGAAATAATTTAATAATTAATGTTTCTTATACAAAACATTAACATGAAGAGATTGAAAATGATATTTAGAATTGTTTCTTATACAATTGAAGTGAATAAAGAAAAGAAGAGAGTCTTGATTGGACATCTACGAGATCAAAGTAATAATTGTTTTAGCTTAATACATATTTCTTCCAATACGAAGAGAATGATACAAGAACTAGAACTATAGTATCTCTCATATAATTAGTGTTTTTCTATTAATGGTTTATTAGGTAATATTTATGATGGTATTTCAAAAGGGAAAATATTTATTTTAATTAGAATTTTTCTAGTATTTATAGAGTTGCGGCTACTATAAAAAGAAACTTTGAAATTTTTGATAATTTTATAAACAATTTGTTTCCTTTTCTAGCTATTCAACCTAGACATCCAGTCATTAATTGTGTTAGCTATCTCTTTTTTTTTTCTCTTCATCTATGACTTCAACATAAACATTGCAATTCTATATGATTACCAATGATTGAAAATATCAAAATATCCACAGGAAGACAAACAATCCATGGAAAAAAATTAGAGAGTAAATAATTTTTTTATATAGATGCTACCCGGGATTAATAAAAAACCTATATGCATGAGTAAGTATTTGTTTATTAGTAACTTAGATTGTCAACATCCATAGAGAAGTATTCATATTGCTTGATGAGAATATCAAAATAGGTGACAAAAGGTGAGATTCAACTCAGATCAACTCACAATTAGTTCACTCAAAAAGCTCATAGGTGAGCATATACTACTAGAAAATTGACAAATACAAAAGGAAAAACTGATGAAAAATTTTTGTCAGTATATTACGATAACCTTTACCGACAGAGTTTCTCATCCCTGTATATATTGGTAAACATCGATAGAAAAATTCCATCAATATATACCGAGGGAATTACAATGGGAAATAAGGAATGAAAAAAAAGAGAGTCAAACTATATGATGATATGTAACTTTTATAAACAACATTACCAATGGAATTAACCCGACGGTACAATACATCTATGAATATGTCGACGGGTAAATCTCCTCGGTATATGCTGAGAAAATGATGGAGGGTATTATAATGGGATTCAAAAAGGCAAATAATACGGTGATATGATAATTTTATCAACAGAATAACCAATAAAGTTACTGACAGAATAATTATGTTGATAATATCATTAATGATATTTAATTTATGACCTGACAATTGACCCTCCTCTCCTCCTCTCTCATTTCTCCTTCTTTCTTGTGTATTTTTTACTGGACCAAACAACCACCCCTTCCCCCAATCTTAACACAATTCAACCTCTCACAACAAATTCAGCCACCACAACACTTAGTTTGTCAACATCCGTCTTATGATTCAAATTTTACTGAGATTTCTCCATTTTAAATAAGCAAATCCACTCTTTTTTATTTGAACTAAATTTTAAAATGTTGATATTTTTCCATTTTTGTTTTATAGTATATGTATTTTGTTTGAGTGTTTACTCGTTTTATAGTTTTTTCTCATACAAATTCGTTGTATAGATTTTGTACGTGTTAGGGTTTCTTTTAGATTTTGTAAAATTATATTTGTTTGTAAATTGATGAAACTTATACCAAATTTTTGACTTATGTGTTTTGTGATGAAATAAATAATGGCTTATTTAACGGATTTATTTTATATTTTATCAATTGTATTGCCGAGTTGAATTTTTTGGTAAATGTGTAGAAATTTGAATTTGTATAGATAATTGATAATGAATTAAGAATACTATTAAAATAGATTGAATAAGCTTGCACTAAATCAATATTTTTACAAATTATTTAGTTAACATAGTTCATTAATATCTATTGTCATCATTATTTTATATAGTTTTAATATAGGTAATGGATGATCGTTCATCAATGTATAGAGATTCACCCCAATAGCTATGGAGGATGAATTATTGTACTGGAGTTTAGGGTTTTATTAATCACGCACTGTTTAATCTGAGAAATATTAGTGGAAGGGGTATTAGATGTCCATGTAAAAAGTGTAAAAATAAAAAATTTCTTAATTAAGATATTGTAATAATGTATCTTCTACAAATGGATTCATTGAGAAATACTTGTAATGATATGCACACAAGAAACCATATGTTCCTCACGATATCATGGTAGAAAGGATGGTTGAATCAACTTCTAGTTATAGCAATTTATACAGAGTTGTAGATGATAATAGTAATCCTTATAGGACTATGATTATGGATGCGATTGGAATGATTAAGGTTATGTCGATCAATGTCCAATCATAGATGAAGAACCTAATACAAACACAACTAGGTTTTTTTAATCTTTTGAAAGATTCTGATGAACCATTATGAGATGGTTGCATAAATCATAGTAAATTATCTGTTGTTACGCAGGTGTTCAACATCAAGTCAAATCATGAGATGAGTGAGGCTGATTATGACAGAATTATCAAATGAGTGAGAAACATTTTACCTGAAAGGAATAGGCTGAAAGAGAATTTTTATACTTCTTAGTTTATGATAAAACCCCTCGGTCTAGGATACTAGAAAATTGACATATGTCTAAACTTCTATATGTTGTATTACCTTGAAAATACAAAGTTGACCGAGTGTAAAACATGCGAGCATTCTCGTTATAAACTCATGACTGGTAGGGGAAGGACTCTTGTCTCACAAAAAAAAAATTACTTTCCAATCATACCTAGACTGAAGATGTTATTCATGTCACCAAAAATTACCAAGCACATGACATGACACCAATCATATGATACGGTGGATGAAGTGATGATACACCCTTCCAATGGTGAAACCTGGAAATGCTTCAATAATGTGCATCCTTAATTTTTAATGGAGACAAAGAACATGTATCTTGGGTTATATATAAACATATTCAATCTATTCAGGTTATTTATTGCTCCTTATTCTTGTAAGCCGATGATACTTATGGTTTACAAGTTGCCACCAAAGATGTATATGAGATCGTAATTCATATTTTTATCTATGATCATACCTGGTCCTAATAGTTTAGGTTGGAATATAGATTTTTTTCTTCAACTATTGATTAGTAAGTTGAAGCAATTGTGTTCATCTAGAGCTTTGACTTATTATGTATCAAGGAAACAAAATTTTCTAATGAAGGTAGCTTTAATGTCGATTATCAATGATTTTCCAGCTTATGAAATGGTTTCTGATTAGAGCATGCATGGAAAACTAGTATGTCTATACTATATGGAAAATAACATACCATTCACGCTAACAAACCACGGTAAAACATCCTCTCCTTTTTTACTGTCATAGGCGGTTCTTGCCAACAAATCACAAGTTCAGAAAGAACAAAAAGGACTTCTTGTTGGCATAATTGAAATGGATGTTGCACCGCCGCTTCTTTCAGATGAAGAATTGTATAATGCAGTGTCGGAGTACGATGACATTGAGTTTGATTTTCAATCGAGAAAGCAGAAGTTTCCTGGTTTTGGTATAACCCATAATTGGATAAAGTGAAGTATTTTATGGGAGCTTCCTTATTGAAGACCAATCTTTTTTGTCATAACCTTGATGTCATGCATATAGAAAAAAACATGTTTGAGAATATTTTCAACACAGTTATGGACATGAAGGGGAAGAAAAAAGACAACATCAAGGCTAAAAGGAATATAGCTTTGTTTTGTCACCATAAAAATTTGGAGTTGACTTATGTTGGGTCACAGGTCGCAAAACCCAAAGTCAGTTTCGCCTTAGATAAGAATGCATAGTTAGTTGTCTACCAATGGCTTAAAGTCTACGTTTTCCTAATGGATATACCTCAAACATATCAAGCATGATGAATTTGAAGGATTGTAGATTTTATGAAATGAAGAGCCATAATTGTCACGTGTTTATACAAACACTCATTTCATTAGCTTACTTGGATTTATTGTCAAAGAAGCACATACAAAGACAAATCACTTCTTTAGAGATATATGCTCAAATAAGTTGCAGACATAACACATAGAGCAACTTGAAATGATTATCATCCAGATAATATGCAAACTTTAAATGATATTCCCTTCATTTTTTTTCGACTCAATGAAGCATTTACCTTTACATTTACGGTTTAAGACAAAAGTTAAAGGCCTGGTCCAATATAGATGGATGTATCTATTTGAGAGGTTAGCATCTACACATATATCATAATTAAAATTTTATTGTCTTTCTTTGCATATTTCAAAAAATTCATTTAATATTATGCAGGTACTTGTTCATCCTTAAGAGAAAATTAAAAAACAAGACACATGTTGAGGCTTCGATATGTGAGGCTTATATTCTTGAAGAGATCTTAACATTTATCTCATACTATTTTTAGCCTCAATTAAGAACAAAAATCAATCATATTCCAAGGAATGACGATGGTGAGTAAGTGCCTTCAAGTGAGAACTTGTTAATATATTCTTTTATCCTAGACAACCCATACCAAAAAAAAATGTTGCGAGGGAAAAATATTTGTCAGAAATAGAATTTAAACAAGTACATAATTATGTGTTATTTAACTGCGATGAACTGAGACATTTTATTTAGTAAGCATACTACTTAACATGTCATTATTTTCAAACAATTTATCTCTTATAATATTATAAACTAATATATTATTGAATTCCTTACAGGTAACAACATCAATATTTACTATCGTAAAACTCATAGCTAACTAAATCCTAAATCTTTTGATTATGAGATGAACAATTTTTCACGTGGTTTATAACACATGTAAGTACTGTTTAATTATTTTTATCTCTTATGACGCTTAATTTCATTATATATTTCTTGTTAATTGTTCATAGTTGTACTTCATGTACTACATTTATCAATTAGAAGGAAATGCTTGTATTACTTGGTCTTTACTAACTCTAGGTCTTGAAAAAAAGGTGAAGTGCTATAACGGGTATTCTATCAATGAACATGTGTTTAATACTGAAGAATATGGGTAGGGTAGAAAGATATATAACAATGGGGTTTGTGTTAAGGGATCGACTTCTAATGAGTTTGAAGTTGACTATTATGGGAAGTTAGAAGAAGTTATTGAATTATAATATCATAGCGAGCATAATAGAGTATTTTTATTCAAATATTATTACTATGACACCACTGACAGAGAAATCAAAGTAGATCTCCATCATGGTTTGGTCAAAATTAATTCAAATGCTAGACTTTACAATGTTGACAATGTCTTTGTTTTTGCCAAGTAATTCCAACAAGTTTATCCGTAGTGAAAACTAAACATAGAGGTCATGTTGAGGTTATTCAAGATGGCAACGATGAATTAATTATGAGAGATGATGTCTTTCAACTTGGTGAGTTAGTTGATCCATATCAAGTTACTTCGTCTAATGACTTAGAAGAAAATTCAAATTTTTGCATTGCCGAGAATATTTTTATTGATGTTGACATTAAGGAGTTGAATGATATTTTGAACTCTAGCTGACATACAGAAGTTGATGAAGATGATAGTGATGAAATCAATATATAAGATTATGATGGAAATGAGGACGGGTAAATTGACGAAGAAGAAAATTATGATTAATTTGCACAACATGAATGTGTAATGCCATAAATATAATGTAATATTTATTGATGAAATTCACTTCACGTTACTGACAATGATGATAATTTATTATTAAATGAAAAAAAATATTTATTTTATTATTGTAATGTGAACTGATGTTATTGTGTTGCGTGTATAGTTGTGAATTTAACTATTTGGAGGATGTATGAATACAAAATATAGATATAATTTGGCATCAAACACTATTTTATACCGATAAAAGTACTAATAGACTGTACATTATATACAGGTATACCGATAAAAAGTATTTGTCGATATATTCTAGAGACTATGGGAACTATTCTCATTCACCTTGACACTATTCACGATATTCATTACATATGAGTATACCAAAAAACTGTGTTTATCAGTATATTTCAAAGACCATGAGAACTGTACCACTTTACCCTGTCATTGTTCAGTGTTCATTACATACGAGTATACCGATGAAATGTGTCCGTCGGTATATTCAGAGACTATGAGAAATGTTTACTTCTCAATGCAATGATAATTAATGATCTTTTGACTATTCATTTTTTTTAATAGAATCACCCATGGAATGAAAAGTTGTTGATAATATATGGAGGGCTTTTTGAAACTTTTCATGAAAATTTCCATTTGACTTTACAAACAGAATCACTAACGAAAATATTAAAAATATTAATATTTAATTGCTTATCGGTAATCCCATCGATAAAAACCAAAATAAAAGACCGGAATCTTGACAACGAGACTTCATCTTTTTCTTTCTTCTTCTCTTTTCTTCTCTCACACACCTGTTTCTCTCTCTTTATCTTCTCTTCTCTCTCTCCTTCTCACATGAAATCAAGCATTATCTTCTCTTCTCATTCTAGGGTATGTTGTCTTTCTTTATTTTTCTTCTTATTTGGGGTTTATTAACAATGTCTTTTCTTTCTTTCTTTTTTAATTAAGAGCTAAAATAAAGCATGCTATTAAGGTAAGAATTTTTCATTCTTTTTTATCCTTTTTTTTTTTTTGCATTATTTTTGTTTTTTTTGTCATTATTTTTGTTCAATTTTGTGTTCTTAATAATTTTATGAATCAATAAATGACATGAATTTTAGTTGTTATTGAAATAATTTTTCCTTTATTTTGTTGAATTTTAGTTTTTTTTTTCAGTTTTGTTGTTCAATTTCGATTAAATGTGTAAGATTAATTTTAATTATTATATTGAATTTTTGTAAATTTAGAATAATTTGTTTCTTAACGATAAATATGAACAACTCACTGCTGGTTATGAAAAACTCCATCTATTGATAATGGAGATGAGATCACAAATGGGTGGTTCATGTGCACCCCCTAATTAGTCCTACGGTCCCGGCGACAACCGGCTTCCTCCTCCTCCTTCAATGCTGTCTTTATTTTAAATTTATTGTATTTGAACATACAAATATTTAAATTTGTAATACATATTTTATTTTTATACTAATTTATTTTATTTTATTTTATTCTACTTCTGTTCAATATATATTTTTTAAATATTACCGACAGGGTCACTGACGGAACAACTCCATCGTTATATTCGAGAGAGTTGGAAAAGAATTACTGCAAATGCCACGATGACTGATGGGGTAACCAACAGAACTAACCGTTAGTATATTCTAGAGAGTTGAAAAAGAATTACTACAAATGCCACTAATATTGTTAACACACTAATGAAATTACAGATGGTATTCTGTTGGTGGTATATTATAATTACAGACGGAATAAAGCGGGTAATTGTTTTTTGCATGCTTTGTCTATTTATAAATCCATCGGTATATTTAGTATCAACAAACTCACCAACAGTCCATAAATTACCAACGAAAGTTTTTTCAACGGACCGTTTCCGTCTGTGAGTTAGTTGGTAACATATGTACTGATGGACTGCTAGTGTAAATATTGACAGAAATTTTCGTCGAAAAAACTGTTAAATCTGGTAGTATTTTATGTTAAAAAATAATAATTTATATACCAGTTGTGGTTCTTAGTGTATCTACTCATTAACCTCCCGTGAGTATGAAATATTAGCATAAAATGAAGTATGGGGTGTTTAGGAGTATGATAGAGGTTGCATTTCAAAGTGATTTTCGCTTGTAAAATGTATTAAAATAATTTTTTTTTATTTTAAAAAAAATTATTTTTGATATTAGCACATCAAAACAATCTCAAAATATAAAAAAACAAAATTGTTTTAATTTTTCAGAAAACGTGATTTTAACTTCATTTCCAAACACTCTTAGTGTGAAGGCAATGGAAACACACAGGTCAAGGATAATAGGAAAGGGGGAAACTGGGAATGAACTTGTTCATGATGCATAAGAGATAAGCATGACAAAATTAAATGCAGTGCTGTCAGCGGTGAGACTGCAGTGCAGAGAAGACGATAAAAGTAAGCGGTTTTTTTAAAAATCAAAATTAATTACTTGCAGCTTCACTCTCAGGTTATATTATTGTGTTTCAGCGCAGAGAGGTGATCAAATCTCATATTTGTATATTCAGTTAAGGTCATGCAGTTCATAAACTTACAGGCATTAATTAGTCATGGATCTTCAAGGAAAAAAGGCAAAGCATATCAATATTCAAATAAGTACTGAATCCAATGATGGGTGTAATTTAGGAACCTACAGATTTTGGCTGTTTTCGAGGAATGAGTCTTGCACTGTTCCAGTCAGCTTGTTGCCACTCAAAAACCTGGTAAGAACCACACTCATACTTTCAGCATAATTTATTGCGCCATCCTTGATAAGATTTCAATAACCAAATTTCAAATTATAAGACTTTAACATTGCTCACGTAAACTGTCGTCGTATTGTAGTAGGAGGAATCTCCCCAACCAACTTGTTAAAAGTTAAGTCGCTGCAAGAAATTTCAGCAAACAAAATTTTAGGCTTCAGTATCTCTGAAGAAAAGTTTACATCTTTGTAAATATAATTGCAATAAACAGAAATTCTATGTTGCTTTGCAGCAGATGTACATGGAGATCATAATGAAAAATGTGGCAGAATTGAAATGTATAAAAAGAAATTCTATGTTGCTTAGCAGCAGATGTAAGGCGATGAGTGAAGTTCACACTTACAGTGTTTTTTCCACTTTCCATGCGTCTTCTGGGATTGTTCCAGCTAAATTGATATTCCTCAGAACCCTGACAACAAGTTACAGGTTGGTTAAACAGTTCTGAACAGAACATATCCTCAACTTTACTGTGAAAAGTGATGAAGCAGTTCACATACAAGTATTTCCTTTCAATCGGCTTTTTAGGTAACTGAAACTCTGGTCCAGGCATATCAGCAATCCTCCTGCAAAACAGTAAGAGACCTTAAATACAAGTTAAATGTTCAATTCCCTTCATTTATCTCTCTCTCTCTTTCTCTCTCTCTCTCTCTCACACACACACAAAGAGAATTCTTCAATAATTAATACAGCAGGAGGTATGCAGCACAAGAAAGTGGTTTTACTCACAAATCAGACAACTTTTCCAAATAAAAAATCGCAAGAGGTATAGGTCCTTGCAATCCAGTCGCGTACAATTCACTTCATTAGTCACGAAAAGAACAAAAAATCTCAATAAAGTGTATCATGTTGCATTAGAATGAATTAAGATCTTGTGAAGATAAACATCTCACAGCTTTTGAAGTTGAGTCCAGTTCCCAATGAACTCGGGTACGGTGCCATTAAGATTATTATCACTTACGCGACTGCACATTGAATATGTTAAATTATCAACAAAAAAAAAGTGTTCAAGGAAAATAAGTGAGGGCTTACAAATCCTTCAAGTCTTTTATCTGCGCAAGTGCCTCTGGCAAGGTCCCCACTAACTTATTGCCGGAGAGTATCCTGCGATTGTTAATTTACGGCATCAAAGCAAAGATTTCAACTAATGAAAACGAAATCTGTATCAGGTCTTCAAATGAAGAATTTAGTTAAATGTCTTACAGATTTTTTAAGTTGACAAGCTTGCCAAGCTCAGGTGGGACAACACCAGAAAACTGATTTGATTCAAGGCTCCTATATTTTATAATTGCATTTGATAAAGTGAAATAAACATTGGAGAACAAAGTAAACTAGCATTGCTTGCAATATTCGAATAACTCAAACTAGAGGTAGAGCAATATAACAGATTCAAGCCATACAAGTAGGCGAGAGCAGTAAAACTTCCCAAATGGGCAGGAATATTTCCTGACAAGCGATTTGCAGTAAGCGAGCTGCATAAGAGGTTAGTTAGTTGTGTTAAGCTCACTCTTACATAGAAAATAAGATAAACCAAGAAGAGGGGTGAATTTATTAATGAGCTTACATGAAAGACAGATATTTCATCGAAGCCCATTCCACCGGAATTGTGCCGTATAGATAGTTGCGAGTGAAATCTCTGTCATAGACAATGTTTTTGTATAAAAATTATTTTCCATCTTGAAAATTGCTCCAAAAATTAATATAAACGCTTGAAATTTTAATATAAACTGTGACAGACAATGGCAAACTCATAATCACATAACATCTGATGAGTATTAATTATCATCGAGGCATCTCAAGATTCATAATCATTTAATGGATTCAGAATTGAGGCCTCGAAGCAGAAACATGAGCCAAATATATATGTCCTTAATTAAGGGTTCTTACATTTTTTGGACATAAGTAAGGTTGGCCAATTCCGGAGGAAGCCTGCCTGGAAGACTGTAATCTTTGAGCTGGCTTTATTGCAAGCAGGAGAGAGAGACATCATTGGTCACAGTTTAGGAAAGCTAAGATTTATATATATATGAAAGAAAAACATAAAAATGTGAAGTAATTAAGAGGCTTACAATGAAGTAATGTGACAGTAATTATCATCAGTGATGCTGCAGTTACATTCGATGGTGCTGTTCCCTTCTAAGTTTGGTGGAGCAGAAGTCAGTACTGTCTCAACGACTCCACTCTGTTGACAACGATCGACGAACTTCAAGGATAGTTGGCCATCCTCGTTTACTGTCTTACCGATTTGTCTTAACGCTTCAACTGGTGGGTTTTTTTTTTTAAAAAAAAAAATTAATTCATGAGGAATGTGCACTATTCAAAACATTCTCAAATAGGTAATGGCCATACACATTACACACAGTCCTTCGACCATTTGAATCAAGTTAATTGGAGGCATGTTTATCGTATCCGGTTTGTCTGGAGCTTATTCCGTCAAATCCCTTGAGACACGCAGTCATATATCAATCTATCGTCATAGTTATCACTCCGTTCAGGATAATATGGTTTAATATTTGGATGAAAGTTTCGCAGGTAAAGATAAAATAATATTATTTTAAATAAAAAATAAAAAACAAAATATTATTTGTTGGCTCAATTAAGTTAACTAGATTTAACTATGTTAACTTTTAAATTAGTTTAAAATAAAACGTAATCTATTAAACTCTAGATTGATTGCTAGGTTAACTCCTAAATAAGATGGAGTTTAAAAACTATACTGGGGAGGTTGGTGGATTATTACTATAAGTATTTATTATGATAAAAACTATACTGGGGGGATTGGTGAATGATGATAAAAATTTATTATGTATAAATATTATTTTATTGTTATTTGAACCGGTAGATGTATCAAACGGAAAAAACAAATCATGGACTATGTCATTTCTTGAGAAAGAATTAGATACAAAACAAAATCACAACTTTTTAGGTGCTAGAAAATTCAGATGCCTGTAAATGAAATTATGTAAAACAAAACACAACATAGAAGTTATTTTATCTTATCCATGATAAAAATATATTTTATTGATTTTTAAGTCTGTACAAAGTTAAAAACACTCTTGGATAGCCGATTTAAATTTTATTAACTTTAGAGATAGAAAAATATTTAGGTACAAAATAATCTGTAAAGATAATATATAATATCTATGTTTAATTTATTAATGACCAATAGGTCAGCGTACAAAAACCAAAATACTCATATTTTCTAACCTTTTAACTTTTCCATTGAAGGGTATAAAAGTAAATTCATTATAATAATTCATAGTAAACAAAATCTATAATTACAATAAATTCACCATACAATCTAGAGTTTTGGTTAATGTTATTTAATTGTGCGACAGACTAATCTCTTCAAGTTTAATGCAAGAAATACACAATCAGTAAAATTTATTTGTAAAAGTTATATATTCATTTATTTTATATAATAATAATTAACGAAAACTAAAAAAAAAAAAAAAAGAGGGTACTTCACTAACCCCTCCGCACAAATCATTGTTAATTGGAATAATGATTTGTTTTTTTATTTAATTTTAATTTTATCTTTCAACATTAAAGTTATTAGAGATTGAGTTTTATATTTTTATTTTTTATTTTTTATGAGGTTATTATATTCTCATGACCTTAATCATGAGTTTTGTAAATTAATTTGATTAACTTGATTGTTATGTTATTTTTTTAATTGAATTTTTTTTTCAGTTTTTCCTTCAATATTGGTATTGTGTGAGTATTTCTTTACATTCAATTTTTTTTATTTGACTTGTAATGTAACTATTGAGTCAAGGTGTATATATATTGCCTGAACTAAATTGAGTTGAATCTCATTCAATTTAGCTTGACAATTTAAATTACTGTCCTTACCTATTAAAAATATTAGAAGATGCGTACAAATAAACAATCACCTCAAAAGATAAAAAGAAAACATAATTTTTTTAAAATAAATAATAATAAATAAAAAAAACACATAATTTTTTTAAAAAAATAAATAACAAATAAATAAATAATTTTAGCTTCTCTAACAATAAAAAGTAGTTAGAAAGGGTCACAAAAATTAGGTATTATTAAGCCCAACGAGGGCCCAAATATTATTAACCTAGTTATCCAAATTCAAACAAAGATGATACTAGGAAGTCAAGTTCACCCTTTTGTTTATGTTATTCTCGTTCCATTTACTAAAGACTAAAATATAATAATTAAATATATGTCTTTATTACTCTTTAATTTTAACTTTTAAGAAATTCGTTCTAATACTACTCTTAAAATAATAATAAGAAGAAAAAAAATTACAAAAAAGAAGAAGTAACAAAGAAAACCTATATTTTAAGGATTGTATTTTATCTTTAATATTTGTATGTTTTTTAATTTACTATATATATTTTCTTAAATATTATATTATCAAACTAAGATTAATATCTATACAGTACTCTTTAGTTCCTAACACATGTCTATAATAGTAAAGTCATTGCATCATAAAACAATAATAAATATCAATTAAAAAAATAAAATTGTTGATGATATTTGGTACTAAAATTTGATCAATTGAGTTATTTGTTCATAAAATTCACAATATTTACCAACTCAATGTTGAGTTTGTAAGGATAAAAAATTTACGTTGACTTTTGTTTTGTATTTTTAAAAAATAAAGTCATGAATATTAAGGAATAATTTAATATATTATTTTTTTAATAATAAAATCAAGTTCATTTGAAAATTAATTACTTTTAAGATTTTTAAAAAATAAAAAGCACAATATAATAGGCTATTTTGTTTTTCTACAATAAATAGAATAACAAAAATGGAAGTGGAATAAAACCACCTTTTTGTTTTGTTGTTTTTGTTTTAATTCTTTTATAATATTCAAATTCAATATCCTTCTTTGATTCCAAAACACAAGATAATTTATATCCATATAATATATAAGATTTAATATATAGTTGCGATAAAAAGATATTTAGCCTTTAAAGGTTACAAGTGAGAAGCAAATCTGTTGATGTTCATGGACAAAAAAAGAAAAAACGAAAACTTTATGAGAAGGTACAATGGTCCTGACACTTGGTTTTGATCAGATGAGTTGGAAAGTTTCAAAGACTTGCTGTATACTTATAAGACCTCACTGATCTGATCTGAATATATATTACTGTTAAAACAAAGTAAGACAGAAGGTTGCTCTTACCTTCTCCTGGATGCAGCTGATCAGAAGCAAGCAAAGTAATAGAGCTCGAGAAACTGATCATCACCATGACTTGGCAAAGCTGAAACATCATTAACTTCTTGTGCCGAAAATTGGCTGCAAAAGCTCGAATAAGTTTTTGTATTTGTCGTCAGGAGACAGGCAGGGAAGGAGAGGTTAATTTGATTTATAGTTGCCAAATCTTAAAACGTCACATCCAGGTGCCAGACTACTTGCATCAATTTTAACTTCTTACAATCATTATAAAAATAATTAAATTTTTTTTTTTAATTTCTCATTCAATTATATAATTTTTTAAATCATATTGATATTCCATGTTAAAGAGTTTATATTAAAAATTAAATTCTAATAAAAATTTTACTCCAAAAATAATTGAACTTCATTTTTAATCTAGTTTAAAATATACCTATATTATAAATAAAATTCCAACAATCCCCTACATTAATATAAATTGTCTGAAAAAATTTAAAACTACTCTAAAATTTGTAGAGAGATATTGATTTGATAAAGTTTTTTACTTTGAATTTTTTAAGTGAAATACAATGAGATTTCCTCGGTCAATTGATAAACATAATATTTTAAAATATTTAATATTTTTTTTTATGTAAATTAAAATGATGATAACAATAGTGGTATGAATCTTAACCTCGTATTTTATATGGTTCTCCTAGTCGCAGGTTGCAAGATGTTGAAATTTAAAAGATAAGGAGGTATAGAGGTATTTGAGCCACAAATTTATTGACGACAAGCTATTAGGCTGCTAAAAAGCATTTTCTTGGAAAAACTCTCAGATATTTAAAACCAACTTGTCAGTTTATTGACTTGAAACTTGCTACGAACATACTGAAAACGAGAGAGATTCCAATCAGAAAAGAGAGAAAGAAAAAGGATTTATATTTTTTTAAATTATTTTATAACTTTAATTTTAAAAATATTTTTAACCACAACATTAAATTACTTTTTATTCAATCTCAATTTCAATTATAATTTTAATCAAATATATATAAATATCAAATCAATCTTAATTAAAAATTATTTTTATAAAAAAACTTTTTTCAAATCATAATCACAAAAATTATCATAATACCAAACAAACTTTTTAATTTCTTAATAAAAGAGACCGTGATTTTTCAATGGGTTTTTTAAGAACTTCATCATCAATTGTTCACTAATTGCAAGTAGAATTTTCTGCCTTTTCTTTTTCGTTTTCGTTATGCAAATACTGATTGATGTAGACATAGACCAATCTCTTTTCCACCTGGTGCTAAAGGACAACAAGCTATTATTTGGAGTTTATGATAGACTCAAATGCATGCATTTATATAGCTAGTTGGTGCATAATTGACAGTTTCATTCTTGTTGCTGGTTTATTTTTATGTTTTAAAAATGTTTTTAGAAAAAAAATTAATATTTTTATATTTTTTTGTTTTAAATTATTATTTTTTGTTTTAAAATTGTTTTAAAGTATTTATATTAAAAATATATTTTTTTAATATATATTCAAACAAACAACTGGTGGCATTTATAAAACCACCCTCAGTTTTAATGCTTCTGATAGTCATCATTTGCTTTGAATATTGAGTTTTTTTCCTAAAACCGTGAGCAAATTTATTTCTCGAACGAATACACTCTAGTTATTTCACAAAAATAGTCTCATGACACGTGGATTGTGCATGTATTATAAAAAATAATAATTAATAATTATAGTTTTCTACATACCTGCATGAGGGTTGTGCGTGTATTATAGAAAATAGTCTCGTTGCTTTTTACATAATTGAAGAGATTTCAAAGTTTAATGGTTATTTAGGGATTAAATTAAAAAAAATTCAAAATTAAGAATTAAAATAAAAAAGGTGTTGAAAGTCGAGGCTGAAATTGAAATTTATCAGGGGTAAAATTACACAATTAAAAGTTTGAAGCCAATCAAGGGTGTAATTGAGAGAAATCACAAATCGAAAAACTAAATTGAACTTTACCAAAACGGTGTTGTTTTGGTTACTGTTCATTTTCTTCTTATTTTTTTCCTTGAAAAGACTACTCATGAATTACTTTTTAGGGACATTCAATGCTTCATTTCTCTACCAAATTTGACAAAACTTGCATGAAAATGGTTGTCTAACATCTAATTTTACCCCGGTGTGGTACTTTATGGCTAATTGACACCACAACGATCGTGGTACCAGCCCAAAAAGGCCTGCTTAGGCAGCCTTCAACTGTCAAATTTAATAGTTCATGATGTCTACTTTGAGCCAACAGTTGTGATCCTTCGGGGTTGAATCAAGAGCCAAGATTTGACACCGTTAAAGACAAAATGTTCCTCTTTCATCCCCTATAAATAGGGGTGGATTCCATGCCCCGAGTGTGAAGAAAATCGGGTGAAAAGTTGACAAAAAACCAACCTCCCTCCTATTTTTTTTCTTTTAGCCGACAATTCTCTCTCTTCTTTATCTCTCTCTATCGTGTTTTCAGCCGCCACAACCTTAGCACAACTGAACAATCACAACACAAACGCCTCTATCAACCCATCTCCTCGCCGACAACAGAAACCATAACTGCCAATCTCTCCTTCTCCTTTTCCACCACAAACTTCTTCTTTTTCTTGCACCACAAGAACCCAACCACCACCTCAGCATTCTCGTGTGCCACCAGCACTTCCACCATCCTCTGCAAGACTAGTGATGATAGTCGTGACCCATGTGCCAAGTGAGCTCCTTCTTCTATTCCCCCTCTCATTTGCATGTAGGATATGAACTAATTCACGTCTTGCAACTGTTGGCTTCTGGCGGCAGATGCAAACTAGGCTAGACTCGTTTTAGCCTAGCCTAGATGGTTGGGATGGATCTAGCCCACACCTAAAAGATGAAGGAGGAGGAGGAGGAGGAGGAGGGTCTGTTGGGCTGCTAGTTGGCTAACCCGACTAAGTTGTGCTTGACCCATTTCGACCCAGCCCGTATGGCTGGGCCAGGTCCAACTCAATTTATATTTCACATAATAATAATAATAATAATAATAATAATAATAATAATAGAAAGAAAAAAAAATCCAAAAAATTCCAAGGGTCATTTCAATAATTTTATATAATATCGAGTTATATATTTATATTGTAAGATACAAATTCGGTATTAAAATACCTGGTATTCTTCAAAAATTTTCTTAAAAAATTTTAAAAATTAAAAAAAATCTCAATTTTTTTAAATTAATTTCCTCTAAAAAATAAAAAATATTTTGTTTTCATGCATACGGTCGAATCCTAACTTTTCCAAGCATATTTTCATAAAAAATAAGGATTTAGTTGTAGACTTTAATATTTGGAGGTATAAAACTACATTATAAAGTATATACCCTCAGGTATTAAAGATACAAAGTGCAAAATAAATGTGATACTAAAATTTAAACTTTAGAACGATTAGGATTTAACTCGATAAGATAGAGACTTCCTTACAAAGAAAAATCTATTGTGAACCTTAGACAAGACCAATAAATAGAAACACAAAATAGAAAAACAATCAATTATTACAATTATAAGTTTATATACAAATATTCCTAATTTATTAAATTTATAAGTTTAATAAAAGTAAACCAAAAGCATATTAAAAGGAAGATAACAGTTTGAATACATAATATGATGTCTTTGATTTCCCTTCCTAGAATATTCTAAAAGGTATCTGATATGTAGATCTTCACTCGAATGACCAACTCATAAACACCCGACCCATAACCCCCACTCATGTGATCGGCTTATCAATTAATTTTAAATTTCTTAGATATTTCTTTTTTTTTTTAGATGCAAACACAATAACAAGAAATTTAAAAGTAATATTGCTTTAAATAAAAGTAAGGTGGAGAACATCTACTTGCTCCTTTCGATGATCTAGTTTCTTATGTCGAGAATACAACTACTAGTGCCTCTCTTTATAAAAAGGAAGATGCAAACATCACTTTACAAATTTTGAAATTCATGAATTCACATTCATGTTATCATTGTTCAATTCATACCAAGACATTTCATTGTACCTTAATTTATACGCCTTTTAAATACACTACAACATTTAACAGTTTTATTGACAGACCTAATCCACATTATGTCGGTAAAAAAAATACCGATGGTTTTACAGACAAAAAATACGCGCCAAAAAAAATTCCCGCTGGAAATATTCCGTTGGCGATCGTGGCATATAAAGTAAATATTTTTCAACTCTCGGTGAAACGCTAACGGACGGTATTTGTCTGTATAGGTGTCGGTAATTATGGTGCATGAAGTAAAAATTTTTCAACTCTCGATAAAATACCAACGGAATGTTTCCGTTTGTAGAGATGTCGATGATTGTGGCATTTCCAGTAAATATTTTTCAATTCTCTGTAAAATACCGACGGAGAAGGTATGTTTGTAAATCCATCGGTGGTGTTTTAAAAACAAAATTTTTAAGAAATTATTTAGAATAAATAACATAAAATTATATAAATTAATAGTAAAAAAACCAATTATGAAAATAAAATTGTATTAAACATCAAAAATATAAAAATAAAGTTAAATAATATTTATCTAAATATTCATTACAAAAAAAATTAAACTAGAACAATGGCGGAGCTGGAGGAGGAGGAGGAGGTTGGTCGTTCCCGGGACTAAACGATCAAAAAAGAGGTGCACATGTATCACTCATATGTGATCTAATCTCCATGACCATTTGGCAGAATTGTTCATAATTCACCGAGAGTCACTAGTATTTTTTGGTGAGATGAGCCGTGTGTTGCTGCAAGGCCACAAACTCCATAGATTGGGTGCTCGATACTGATTGGAAGCTCCCAACAATTTAGACACTACAGGCCGCCCACAAGTTCTCGGCCGTAGTGTTGGAGAGACCGTACACCCAATTTGTATCAGGTTCACTAGACAATCCTACCTCCATCCATAAATCAGGAATGAAATCCGGATGGGTCGAAGGATTGTCCCCATATCTCTCCCTCAACCAGTTATTATTGGTCTCTTGAAAATAAAAAAAAGAAATCATCATATTCAATTCAAGAAAAATAATAACTTACGAAATAAAATTGTTGAACCAAGTTGTCAATTCCATTTCGGTAGGTGTTTCGTTTTTTCAATTGGAATTGAATGTTTCGGTTTCAGAGCGTTTCGGGATTGTACTGTTCATATATATATATATATATAATTCAACAAACATAATTCAAATTCAAGATATATTAATTATAAATTATGCAATACAAACACAATGTCAAACAAATATAATTTTAAAATTTAAAATATTCCAAAATAGTCAAGATTAAATAGAATTTTAACTTAAAATAATTCAAATTAAACAAAATACCAAAATATTATGAAAGTAAAATATTTTAACACAAAAAAAAATAAATCAAACCTGAACTTTTCACTTCTAAAAGATAAAGGGAAGCCACACAAGCCATTCACGTCAAAATGCTACGACAATTAATTATTGAACGAAGGTAGAGGGAGTTAGAATCTGAGTGTCACATTTAGGTTAATACACGAACACCATCCAATTAGTATTTTTTTAACCCTTAATTAAACTATAAGTTTTGTTTTTCACCCCTTTAAATTCCCTTTTTTTTTTTGATAGTAATCGAGTATATTATAAATAGGCGACCCCATTAAGAAGATGAGGGCTGAAATAAGAAAGATTACAGGGGGGAATTAAATCATAAAGAGAGCGAGGAATTTACAACCCCGA
>Ga0325411_1000958_pt1 | contig 31452 bp, 22 predicted proteins | sample PopdelMetagenome_13_FD_206181 | JGI IMG/M metagenome (GOLD analysis project Ga0325411, IMG submission 206181) | Populus deltoides microbial communities from Bellville, Georgia, United States - Xylem-PdIQD-R4 | ecosystem: Host-associated > Plants > Phyllosphere > Stem > Wood/Secondary xylem...
CATTATCATTTATCAACGTCCATACAAATTAAAATATATAAATTTACAGAAATTACCACTCCGCAATACCATTGACAAAACTTTAAACGGACCCATTAAGTAAGCTATTAATTATTTCAAAACAGCATATGTACTTCGGTAGTTCCATAAAGTTTTAACAGTTTACAAACAAATACAATCTAACAAAATCTAAAACAAACCATAACAGGTATAGAATTATACATTCATATACTACAAGTTTGTTTGAGAAATAACAATAAAACATGTACATTTGCTAACAAATACTAAAAAAACGATAAAATATAATTGACATTTAATTAAATATTAAAATTTAAAAAGAAAGAATTACTTACAAAAATTGATAAAATCCTTCGGTAAATCAGAACACGGATGTTGTGACTACAAAACTTCAAGAAATATAACTTGTTGTGCTGGTATGAGGAAGACTTTTTTTTGGGGGGGAGGGGGGCTGGTTGTTTGCATATGGGGAGAGTTGGGATTAGGAAAGAAGAAGGAGAAATAGGGGAGGAGAGGGTCGGCAGAGCTGACATATATTAACTTTTCCTTACGGAGTCACCGACGGATATTCCGTCGGTGAATCGTCAGTGATCATGTCTGTGATTCTGATGGAAACATAGGCACGTCACCGTACGGATATGCCATTTCAAATCCCTCGGTGAGTCCGTCGGTAATGTAAACGGCGCATCGGTCACGTCACTGTACGGGCTGTCGTTTTTGAATCCATCGGTGATGTCGTCGGAAAATAAATGACCCGCCAAATCCTCCACGTCAGCGACCTGCCTTTTTTTTAATTCGAAAACTTTTCCGTCCGTAATGCCGTCGGTAGAAACCGACGGAATATTTCCGTTGGTATCTACCGACGGAATTACGAACGGAAAAGTTTTCGTCGGTAGTTACCGACTGAATTACAGACGGAGAAGTGTCCGTCGGTAATTCTGACCTCAAATTACCTGTCGCACCCTCGCGAGCGGAGCGCGGCGTCGCGGCGACCATCGGTTGATTTCGGGGTCTTTTGTTTTTGTGAATGAAGGAGTCGCCACCTAGTATTTGGTCACTAGGAACCCTAACTGGTCTTTCAGAGATTCTAAGGTAAGGGACTGGTTGCGTAAAAGGAAGGTATTAACACCCCTAGTACGCCCTACCTAAGGTAAGCTGCTTGGGGTTTGGTTTGCTTTTATAATTGCTATGGTGTTGGTGTTTTCTAATCACATCAGTTTTTCTCGGTTTAATTCTAACTAAATTTATTAAGATAGAAATCCAAGGAGATTCCATGTGCTTTACAAGCTCATTTTTCCCTTGGTATTTCAAGAGTTTGCGACTCGTAAATTGCAAGGAGGAGGGATAAAAATTTAGAAATCTAGGGTTCTTTAAAAAAACCTATTTTTTTATCTTAGTGTTTTATACTCTCACGGCTCGTAAACCGTGGAGTAAAAAATTGAAATGTCCTCGATTATAATCAAGGCTTCTTTCAAGGATGTGTGCGGATTTATTACTCCCAATAATGTTTTGGATATTCATCCTTTAAGGGTTTCTTTATCCAAACATTAGCGGTGAATAATAGATGAATTCCCCCCAAAATAAGATTTTTATATTTTTTGAAATATTGGCCAATACCCTTTGGAGTTTTACAAACATGTTGTAAAATCCAGAAATGCAAGAAAACAATTTTTGGTGTTTAAAAAATCCATGCGAAAACATATTTTTAAAACTTCTAATATTTTTTTTTACATAAAAAAGCGTTCAAAACATGTTAGGGTATTGGCCGCATGCAACACACAAAAACATTTTTATATTTTTCTTTGTTAAAAACCACATATTAATCAAATTCTTAAGGCTTTAATAAATCAGTTATTAAATCCCCAAAAATATATAGAAACATGTTCTTACATTTTCACGGGAAATATAACAAGATTTTATTTATCCCTAAAATACTTGATCATATGCAAATTAAAACATTAAATTTTTTTTATCTTTTTTATTTTTATAATTCAACAACATCCAAACACACACACATCCCCTTTTTATTATGTTTTTCTCAATTCAGCCATGTTTAATTACAAATAACATAAATTCAAAACAAATCTAAACACATAATATACAATTCAGAAATTGCAAAATAGACCCCCAAATATTCAGGAATGGCAGAGGAACACTCCTGGGAATGCAGGAACACTGGCGGCGCGTGGGTTCACGCGCCGCCGCAAGACAAAATAGGGGACGGGAGGATCTGGCTTGGTTTCATCCCTTCTTCCCTTCCTCACCGACGGTGACCTGCAAAACACCCAAAAAACGCAGCAAGCAGTTGATTTTAGTTTTTTTCCTTTCTTGTTCACGGATCTGTTTACTTCCATTTGGATCTGCTTTTCTCTTGGTTTTGCCTTCTTCTCTGTTTCAGGCGGCTGGCTGGCGAATGGGTTTCTGTCGACGGCTGTGCAGCTGCTGGTGGCCGGTTCGGGTCTGCTGGGAGAGAGGGACGGCGTCTGTGAGAGGATGAAGGGACGCTGCAACAAAGGAGGAGGAAAATGAGGGGGTTTCTCTCTGGTTTTGGCCCGTTTGTGGTGGGGTGCTGAAATGGCAGAGAAGGGTTGTTGATGCGCCAGTTCTATGGGTCTGGGAGGCTGTTTGGCGGAGGAAAGGGGAGAGATCGACTGGCTGAGGGGCCGGTCTCTTTTTTACTGGTTCTGGAGCTAGGGAAAAATGGAGTGGCCGAGGGATGTTGATGTGGGTGTGGCGGCAGTGAAGGGGAGTTGCAAACGGGGAGATAGAGGGGAGAATGTGCGGCTGCGATGGTTTTAGAGAAAAAAGGGAGATGGGGCTGCTGTGCTGCAGGTTGAAGATTGAGAGGAAATGGCAGGGCGAAGATTTGTTTGACCGGCTGAGAGAGGAGAGAGGTTTGTCTGCCAGGATGTTGGAAAAATGGCGTTGGGAGGCGGCTCGTTTAGGTTTTAGCCAAAGGAAGGGAAAGGCTTTGGTCGGCTAGAGGGGGGAACGGCTCCATGAGAAAAAACGGGTTTAGGGTTTTTTTATCTTTAGGGTTTTGTTTTTGTTTAGCTCCTTTTTTCTGAAAAATTGCCTCTTCTGAATCTTTTTTTTCCTCCTCTTCTCTATGATTGAGGGTTCATTTATATATAAATCTCTACATGTGCTATTCAAGGAAATATTGCAATAATTATTGTAAAGATTATCTTCTATAACCAGCACCAACAAATCCTATATATATGATATTTTATATTGCATTGATTATTTTCCATAACCAGCACGAATCAAATCATATATCTATGATATTTTATATTGCAGTGATTATTTTCTATAACCAGCACGAATCAAATCATATATCTATGGTATTTTATTTTGCAATAATTATATATGATTCAATAATTATCTCCTTGACATATTGCTTCATTAATATTAGCCCTGATGCTCTATGTTATCGCCACATGTAAACCCTTTTTTTTATTTCTATTTTTTATTTTTTTATTTTTGAAAAATTATTAAAACATGGGTCAAAAATTAGGTAGCAACATTACCGACCGAAATATTCTGTCGGTAAATCCGTTGGTATTTAGCGAATTTCTGGTAGTGTAATGAGGGTAAATTGTAAAATCTGAGCACTAAATTTTAAAAGGCACGAGAATCAAATGATTTAAATCAATGTTTCTAAGGAAGTTGTCGTGACATGCATCACGTCGCGTGACAGAGCTACCTCTTGGAATTGATGGGGGTTTGAGTTTAATTATAAAGTTATGATTTTAGGGTTTAGGAGTCGCCATCTAGTATTATTGTGAAGCCCGAGAATAAAGTATACAAAGAGGGGGGTTTATAATAATTCAAAATGTTGTTATAATATAAAATAAAGAAAAAAAATAAAAAAAGGTGAAAGATGGGGCCAAAATGGAATTAACAAGAGATAGGACTATAAATACCTATCCCTTCTCTCATCCATGGCCGGCTGATAATAAGAATAAGGAGGGGAGGGGAATTTCAGATTTTTCCTTCATTAAAACTAGGAGTAAACACTTAAAATTAGTAAACCTAAATAAGCCTTGGAATTATTAAGTGGAGGAACACAATCGGGTGGAAGAACTAACAAGAAGAAAAGTGAAGCGTTGGTGAAGAAAAGAGGGGGAAGAGTGGCTGACTACCTACAAGGAGAAGAAGGCTAAGATTCTTCTAAAAATTTGTGAAGTAAAGTTTAGATTTCCATCCAAGTAAGGAGTTCTAATTTCAATTTCTATGAAATCAACTTCAATTTGATTAGAAGTTTATGCTTTTCTTGAATTGGGAATTAGGGTTCTTTAACATAAAATGTCGGGAAAATGCAGAAATGAGTGAGGTTAAATGGATTAGAATAATCTAAGTGCCTTAAAGAAGAAGAAGAAATGAGTGCATAAAAGAGAGGAAGGGAACTCTTAGTTCCCTTTGGCACGTTCTCTGCTGGTTACTGCAGAGAGGGAATGAGAACTCAAGTGACCTTAAGAGGACATAAAATGAGACGGGAATGCCATGAATAAAGGAAAGGTTAAATGACAAAAAAAAAAAAAAAAACAGAGGACTAGATTTAATTTATGGGTTCTTTTGGAGTAACAACGAATTTTGGTAATGATTGTTTCTCGAATTTGATTTGTTTGTCCCTGATATGAGAGGCTGATGATGTTAACCAAGTTGGATAACATTGGCATCACCGGTACGTGAAAGGAGAAATATAAACTTGATTAACTATTCGGTTTCAGAATAGTTAATGATATCGACGGGTGACGTCGATATCGGCAAAATTTATAAACTTGATTAACTATTCTATTTCAGAATAGTTAATGATATCGGCGGGTGACGTCGATATCGGAAAAATTTATAAACTCGATCAACTATTCGGTTTCAGAATAGTTAATGATATCGACAGGTGACATCGATATCGGCAAAATTTATAGACTTGATTAGTTTTCTGAGGTGAAAGCTAATGATGTCAAGAATTTTTGACACCAGCATACCTGAGAACCTCCCAAGGTAATATGGAACAATTATTAACTATTTTAGTTTTAAAAATAGTTAATGACACAAACGGTTATGTTCGTGTCGGTATTTTCATGAAACTGATTAATTGTTCTAGGACGGGCAACTAAAAACACTAATGGAGGTCAATGGTGTTGGCAATATTCTTTCTGATGTGGAGGGGGAGGGGATAAGTAGTCAACAAAAAAAAAAAAAGAATTCTTATATAACCATTGAAAGGGGTTTATGATTTAAGTAGATAGATATGCTGTTTAATTTTTCTTCTGTAAATTGCTTGTATTTTAATCATTTGTTTTTAATTATATGAAAAATTTATATTTTTGCAGGTCCCTCCCATTCACGTCAGGAATAGATTTCCCTTTTTGTATAAGTTAAGAACTTAGGGATTTGTGGTGTAATTTTGTCATGCAGTAAACATGTAACCTATATAGAATATTATATTCGTAATATTTTGTTTCTGAAAAATTAAATGTATCAACTTATGCTTGGGATATTAGAATGTTCTAGACTATGTTAGAATATTATATTGTGTTTTTTTTTATATATATATATATATATATATATATATATATATATATATATATATATATATATGCAATCTTCGTGCTCGAATTTGGTTATTTAATTATTAACTTATGCGTGTGATGTAAGATGGAGTTTGGGAATGAATATGGTCCTAAGCATAATCTAGAATGAATTACGCAGTTGATTGTACTAAACATGGATGTGATTGTGGATGAGATGTGATTCTAAATGTGTGCAGGGTACATTGTCGATAATTTGGGATCTCCTGGTATAGAGGAGACTCTGCCAAAATTTCGTTAGAAATTTCGGCGAGTAAAATATAAAAAAAATTGCTCCATCTACCCTTTATAGGGGGAAGATTAACGGATAAACTAATAGAAAAATTGGGGTTGTTACAATTATGGTCACTAGAAAACTGGATGGTTTGCAAGAATCTAGGTAAGGGAAGTAGTTGTGTAAGGGGAATATGCATCACGTTAGGTAAGCTACATTGTTGATTGATTATTTTTATAGGTCATGTTTCTATTTATTGATTTCATTTAAGGTTTAAGGCAGATCTTTCTTCATGAGAATGTCTCTATCTTATTGGGTTAAATCCTAACTGTTTTAAGACCCAAATTTAACATCACATTTATTTTCTATTTTATACCTTTAATACTTGAGGGTATACTTTACAATGTAATTTTACATTCTCTAAATATTAAAGTCTTACAGCTGAATCCTAACGCTCCGAATAATAAACTAATTGTTGTGGGATTTTTGATATTTTGGTCAAACCCTAATGGATAGTCATGAACCAATGACGATATCCATTTTGCATTTTTAAAACATGATAAAAATGTGATTTTATCCTTTTTATAAAATATACATAATAACCTTTTAGGATTTGACCGTATGCACGAAACACAATACATTTTTTGTTTTAGAAATGAAAGTTTTTTTTAATTATTTGTTTTTGGATTTTTTTTGAAATTTTAGAGAAAAATTAGATATTTCTAATGTTGAGTCTGTATCATACAGTGTATATTTATGGCTTGATATTAGGAAAAATTATTGAAAAAACACGTAATGGACCCATAAATGATTTTAAAATGGTCCTTGAGAATTTCTAGTCTTTTTTCATTAGTTGATTGGGCCCGAGGACCAAGCCTGAACTAGTCGGGTTGGGTTGGGTTGACTGAAGGCCCAATAATATTTTATTTTTCTTTCTTTTTTTAAGAAAATAGAACCCAACTTAGCCATGTGGGTTGGGTTGAAATGGGTTCAGCTTACCCACGTTATATGGTCACTGGCCTAACCCAATAACCGTGTTAATTATATTTTGCTGCAGAACATGAATTCATGATCTGTATGTAGATGATAATAGCAGAAGATTTATAGGAAAAGGGGGAAAGAGAAGAAGATTACTTAGAATGTAGGTGGTGTTGTTGCCATTGCTAAGAGGTCCGATATGAGGATGGTTGAGGCTGGCGCGACTGAAAAAGTACATGGTGGAGGAGTTGGTTGAGGCTACGATTGAGAAGGAGAAGAAGAGAAGAGGAAGGATTTGACATAAACAAATCATTTTGATCAAAATGTACCTTTTCATTTAAATGAAACGACACTGTTTTGACATCCTTGGGGTTTTAATTGAGAATTTGACTAAAATTCAATTTAGTCCTTTGTCTTTTCATTTCTTTTAATTGCATCCCTTATTGACTTCAAACTTTTAATTTCATGTGATTTTACTCTGACAAACTCAAATATCGACCCTGAAGTTTAATGTCTTTTCATTTTGATCCTTGGTTTTGAATTAATGCAAATTGATTGATCCTCAATTGATCATTAAACTTTTAATTTGCTTTAATTTAACTGTTGTTTTCAACCAAATTTAGTCCTCAAAGTTCAATGTCTTTTTCAAATAGATCCTTGGTTGTGAATTTCTTCAATTTAACCCTTAATTAACCTTAAACTTTGATTTTCTTGCAATTTTATCCCTGGTTCAATCAATTGACTTGGAAATTAAGTTTGGTCCTCTAAAAATTCAATCTTCTCGATAATTAATTCCTTGCACCTAATTAAATCTTTTAATTTGACCTAAATTAATTCTTAAACATAATTAAACTTTTAATTTAGCCAATGATTAAATCAGATTGGACTATTAAAAATCTAATTAAGTCCCTGGACTTAATTTTTATGCAGATTCATCTAATAATCATTTAATTTAACCTGAATCTGCAATGTCTCTTCAAGGCTAGAAAGCGCACTTAAAGGAAAATAGACAGAGCTTACTAGCACACTATCTAATATGTGAGGGCTAAAAAACGCACCAAAAAAGAAATAGATAGGGCTTGCTGGCACATTTTCTTGTATGTGAGGGCTAGAAAGCACATTACTCGGGAGATGAGGGCTTAAAGGCACCCTAAAAAAAGAGAAGATAGAAGGCTAGAAACCATACTATCCAAGAGATAAGGGCTCAAAGACGTACTCAAAAGAAATAGAGATAGGATTAGAAAGCGTACTATCTTAGTGACGAGGGCTCAAAGATGCAATAAAACAAAATAGAGATAGGGCTAGAAAGTGTATTATCTAAGTGATGATGGCTCAAAGGCGCACTCAAAAAGAGAAGAGATAGGGCTAGAAACCGCACTATCCAGGAGATGAGGGCTCAAAGGCGTACTAAAAAAATAGAGATAGGATTAGAAAACACATTATCTGAGTCATGAGGGCTCAAAAGTGCAATAAAAAAAATAGAGATAGGGCTATAAAGCACATTATCTGAGTGATGAGGGCTCAAAGACGCACTCAAAGGAAATATATTTGTTGGTAAAATACAAGTTCATCAAGGATTCTTTCTTTAGGCTCCCCCATAAAGATCAAAGTGTAATGCATTATGATTAATATGCATGTATACTCACCTAAGAAATATAGGTCCCTTGTAATATCCCTCATCGACGGGTAAGGAGTTAAGGGAGGGTTTTATATGAGCATACTCACCTTGACTAGTAAGACGCATTTTGGAGTCATGCGTGGCTGCCAAGAACAAATATGTGAGGCCTGTGGGTCAAAGCGGACAAAATCTTGCTAGTGGGGTGGGGTGTTACATTGGTATCAAAGCTCAATTCACTGGCTGTCTAGTGGTGCCAAAAGGGTCGTTGGGCTCTTTAAAGGGGGTGGAATGTAATATCTCACATTGATAGGTGAAGACTTTATATGAGCATGCTCACCTTGACTAGTAAGATGTTTTAGGCCCATTCATGGCTGCCAAGAACAAATCTGTGAGGCCTGAGAGTCAAAGCGGATAATATTTTGCTAGTTGGATTGGGGTGTTACATCCCCTTTCTTCATGGACTTCTCTTTTTAAAGTTTTGATCTGTATAGCAACCTTCCATGACTTTTTTGCTTTCACTTACTTAAGTCATAACTTTTCATCTTGACCTCTGGGAAGGGTAGGTCTTAGATGATATCAACATACCTCTTTGCCTAAAAACATTTATCTAAAAAATCATCAATTTTGCTGTACACTCTTTATTTTCTTAGAAAATGAATTGTGGAGCCAACCATATTATTGTACTTGGATTGCTCCCAGCCCGATCATGCCCCCAAGTATTTTGAGTTTTCTTTAAGGATGATGTTATGCGGAAGAGGGCTTGGTTATTTACAAGGGGTTGTTTTCATGGGATTTGTTTCAAAATTTCAAAGCCATTTCAAACACAAAAACCATTTTTACATTAGTTTAAAGCAAACTTGTTCCGAAAAGTTCAAGCAACTCCTATGAATAGGTTTTTATAAGAGTTGAAAGTTTTTGTTTTGTTTTTTGGTGAAAATGTGAAGTGACCTTTTGTTTCACATTTTGTTGCTTAGAAAGGTTCAAGTTTTAATCTAAGGGTTTCAGAGAATAAGTCTTTAAAGCATTCATATTACTTGTATGAATAATAAAACTTGTTTCGCATGAGAAAGCATTACCTACATATCAAGATTGCCTGCCTTTGATTAGAAAAGGCTTGTTGGGCATGTAACGTAGACTTTAGTTCTTGTTTATGAAGAAAAATGATATTTGTAGGCTCAAAAGGTATTTAAAGGATTTCATGACTAAGGATCACTAGTGCTTGTTCGTAGACCTCCTTTTGGTCCATGGATTTCTAGACCTTAGGATTGACTTGCAAAATGGTCTGTCATGCCCCCTAGTGTCAGAATTGGGTTTCTTGTCTTTGTCTTCTTCATTTGGTTTTGAGCACCATCATCATATTTATTATTTTGTATGGTATACTCAAACCTTTTGGACCCTTTGAATTCTTTCATGTTCCCAGTTTTGTTTAGGCACCTTTAGTCATTAAGGATTATTTTGTATATTTGAATTACTTTTTTAATTCTCGCACTTACTCCCAGTGTAGGGTGTGACCTTAGTCAGGGTTAATTCTTAAGAAAAACTTAATAGGTTCAATAGGGACCACAAAAGAATTTTTTTTTTTTGGTGTTGTGAAATGATTATCAAAGATTGCATTTTCTTATTTCAAACGCGTGCATTTAGGATCGATAAGCTTTGCTTTTCTTTTTTTGAACATACGAAATGGTTTCTCACTTTTCATTCAGCTAAAACTTAACTTGTGATGGTTGGTTTGTTTTTTAAGTTCTTAAGTGTATGATCACCTTTCTAGGAGATCCCTTTAATTTCCAGAATTTGTTTGTTAAAGCAAACACCAGTTTGACTTCTGCTTTTGGTACTAAAACTTTGATTTTTCCAAAAACCTTTGTGAAAACATGAGATCATGCATAGTTTTTTATTGAAAAGGAAAACACACCAAATAATTCTTGACTAAACTTTAATTTTTATTAATTTATAGAAAAAGTACATCAGACATAGTATTTCTTTACAACATTAGAGTTTACAAGTCTATGCAAATCCTCCACGTCCATATTGGTTAAAATTAAAGCTCCTTTGAAAAAAGCCTTTTTCACAATGTATGGTCCTTCATAGTTTAGTGTTCATTTACTCATTTACTTTGATCTTCTCTTGATACTAGTGAGATCTTTTTCAATATCAAGTCCCCTTTTTTAAACACTCTTGGCCTGACCTTCTTGTTGTATGCCTTAGCCATTTTGCTTCGATATAACTGGTGGTGACAAATGGCAGAGAGTCTTTTTTATTGATCAAATTTAACTACTCAAATCTTAGATTTACCCATTCTATTTCATCTAGTCCTGTGTCCTTTAAGACCCTTAATGATGAAATCCCTGCTTTTAAAGGCATAATCATTTACATCTCGTATACCAAAGAATAAAGGGTTGCACTTATAGAAGTTTTAATTGTGGTACGATATGCATAAAGTGCATATAGAAGCATCTTATTTCAATCCTTATAGGTGACCACCATTTTCTGAATGATCTTTTTGAGATTCATTTTAGTTGCCTCAACAACTCCATTCATTTTTTGTTTATAAGGAGAAGAATTGGGTTGTTTAATCTTCCATTAGTGTAGAGATCAGCAATCGGTTTTCCATTAAAATTCTGAGCGTTATCAATTATCAATCTTGTTGGTAAGCCATAACGACATATAAGATCTTTCTCAATGAACCTCTTGACTGCTATTTGTGTCACGTATGCATAAGTGTTGGCCTCTACCCATTTAATGAAGTAGTTGATGGCCACCAAAATGACCCTGTATCTGTTGCTAGCCTTCAAATTGATTGGTATTATGACATCCAAACCCCACATATCAAAAGACTAAGGCGAGGTCATATTGAATAGCGGTGACGAAGGTGCATTTATCTTATCATCATTTATATGAGACTTGTGGCATTTTCTAACATAGTCTACACAATTCTTTTCCATGGTCTACCAAAAGTATCTAGATCTTTGTATTTGCCTTGCCATTGTATGTCCTTTGGCATGAGAGGCACAAATCCCCTCATGGATTTCCTTTAATGCTTGCTCAATCTCATTTTCATTCGACATCTTAGCAGAGTCGCGTCAAACGACCTTTTATATAGGATTTTTCCATCTATGTAAAAATTTATAGCTATTCTCCTCAAAGTCTTTTCATATATTTTGGAGGCCATTTAAAGGTATTTTCGGTGTTGGATAAACCACTTGATGTCATTGTATCATGGTTTCCTGTCTAGTGATTCTTTAATTGTGTAGGAATGAACTTGGAGATTTTTGACATCGATGTTTATCGATTGGATCCTACCTTGTATTGGACCCGACTTTTTCAAGGCCAAAATCGATGGAGATTTTTTTTTATATAAATCATCAGGTTTTGGATTTTTTCACCATATTAGTATGCAAATTTATAATTGCATTCCATTCATTAACAAGACAATTCACGTAGGATAATGTAAATCAACATTCCCATAAAATGGATTCTCAATACACATGCCCATAATATTATATTTTATACTCGTAGGTTTACATTACATCATACTAACATACTCATAAATTCACATTCCTGTTCTAGTCTTGTTATCATCACGAGTTCATACTAGAGTGCCAAACGACAAGTTGCACAACTAGTACTTTCATTATCCTGACCTCATGTAATTTCACAATATAACATCCTTATAAGAAGAATACTACATGCGTATTTTCATACACGTCATATCTGCATGTTCGCACATACATATCAGTGTCCCATTTCAATTTTTCATTACAAGTCTTTACAAAAAGGGTTGGATGACTAATTGAGTGATTAACACGTCTGTTCATACAGAACTCATATCACCCGTAACATGCGAGTATATATTCTTTTCAAAATGTGTGAGCCGGGAAATGGATTTTCTTATGCACCATGTTGGTATGATGTTCTTGTTACAGCACAAGGTAATTTCAAGCATTATAGGCAAATTAAGAAAACATAATAAAGCAATATTAACGTTACATTTCATTCATCGACCAAAAGAGCATAATTCTTTAATTTCTCCTTACTTATGTAAATACCAACCTTAATAATTCATCAATTACCGAGGTTAATTACAATGCTCAAACCCAGTCATCCATCTCGAATACCATTAACCAAACTAACATTATTCTCTGTTTAAAGCATAACAATCATAGTTCTTTCATATACTTGGTATATACAAAATATAGTACATGTCATAACCCAATTCTGGGTTATTTTCAAAATTCACTTTTTTTCAAAATAAAAATAAAAAAATAAAATAAAGGCTGACAACGTGGAGAAAGCAGGTTGGGGAATCAAGCTGCAATTTTTTGAAGGAAATTCAAGGCCTAATTGTACCCCATTATGCCCAAAAATGGAGAAAAAATACAAATTCAAGATCAAATTAAATGATTATTGGACGAATTTGCATAAAAATTAAGTCCAATGACATGATTAAATTTTTAATAGGCCAATTTGATTTAATCATAGGCCAAATTGAATTTTAATTATGTTTAAGAATTAATTTGGGTCCAATTGAAGGATTTAATTAAGTGCAAGGGCTTAATTATACTTTAAATGGGTCAAATTAATTTTATTTGGGGCATAATTGGTGAAAAATTAAGTTTGGGAGCCTAATTTGGACTTAATTTTAAGAGACCAAATTTAATTTTTACCAAGTTAATTGATTGAAATCAGGGGCTAAATTGCAAGACAATTGAAGTTTTGGGGTCAATTAGGGGTTAAATTGACAAAATTCGCAACCAAGGACCATTCTGCAACAGGCGACCAACTATGGGGGTTCAATTGACAAAATCAGGGGCAAAATCGTAAGAAAATTGAAGTTTTAGGGTCAATTATAGGTGCAATTAAATCAAATTTAAAGAGGGAGGACTGAAATGAACTTAGGCTAAAATCAGAACTTTGGTACTGTTCATCTTCTTTTTTAAATCTCTAAAATAATTGCTCAGGTTACCTACTTTGCAGGTGCATTTAATGCACCTAACGTCCACTAAATCCACGAAAATGATCCTCTACATCTCTAGGTGAATAGTTCAGTCTGAATGACAACTCATCGACGTCGGCGCCAGCCTAAACATGCCAACTCATGCAGCTTTTTCTACAAATTTGACAGTGCACCATACCTACGGTTAGGATCCTTCCCAACAGAATCAAGAGCTGAAATTTTACCCCAGTGCAGACGAGATTACCCTCTTCCACTGCCTATAAATAGAGGCTGAGTTTATGGCCCAAGGAAGGAGAAAATCGGGTCCAAAATTAGCCAAAAAACCAACTATTTTCCTTGTTTCTGCAATTTTTCTCTCTTTCCTCTCCCTCTCTCTCCACCATGGCCTTCAGCCACCACCACTCTCATCACCGATCTTCCCACCATCAACTCCACCACAGGAAGCCAACACAACCACCAACTGACCACCAAGAGCCACCGTCGGTTTCTCTCTCCTCTCTGCAGCCCCTCCTGTTTTCTTCTTCTTCTTTTGCTTCCTCTACCACCGACCTCCACCGCCACAACCGGCTTTACCACTGTCATTTCCTTCAACCCAGCTCCTCACTAGTGGCAGAGCAGCGAACGTGACCTTCTCTCTCTTCTCCTTCCAGCCTTTCTCTCTCCTTAATAACTTTTTTCTTCTTCCTCCCATAGCCGACTCCGGCCACCATCACCTCAGCCGACACCTCCTGAGCCACCGGCCGAACCACCTCATCACCTTCGAGACCCTCACGCCAGGCAACTTCCTTCTCCCTTTGCCTCTTGCTTCCTCGGCGTGGCCGCTGCATGCAGAATTCATTACTGCATGCAGCAGCTAATTAATTAGCCCATGGTTTGGGTCAGGCCAATTATGGCCCAGCCCAAGTGGCTGGGTCTGGCCAGGCCCCCATTTAAAAAAAAATCCAAAAAAATTTCAAAAATCATTTTAAAAAAATTTGTGATTTTTCTCGCATTTTTTTCTACCAATTATGCATAATATCGGGTTGTATATTTACACTGTAAAATACAAATCCAGTTTTAAAATACCTGGTTTTCTCTAAAATATTTCAAAAAGAAATAATAATAAAAAAATATTTCAAAACATTTTCAAAAAGAAAAAAATATTTTGTTGTATATGGTCAAATCCTAAAATTTTTCCAAGCATATTTTTCATTAAAAAAAACAAAAATTGCATCTTTTTTCATGTTTAAAAAAAATCCAAAAATGGATATCGTAACCAGTTTATAATTATCCATTAGGATTTGGCCAACATGTCAAAAATATTTTCTAATCTTTTTTTAGGATCCCGATGTAGACTTTAATATTTGTGGGATGTAAAATTACACGATAAAATACACCCTCGAGTATTAAAGATACAAGGTGTAAATAAATGCGATGCTAAAAATTCAGACTTTAGAACGGTTAGGATTTAACCCGATAAGGTAGAGACTCTCTCATGAAGAGAGATTTGTCTTAAACCTTAGAAAAGACCAATGAATAGAAATCCAACTTAGAAAAAAAACAACAAACAACAATGCAGCTTACCTTAGGTAGGGTGCACTGGGGGTGATGCGTCTTCCCCTTGCACAACCAGTCCCTTATCCAGAATCTCGCAGACCATAAGTTCCTAGTAACCATAATACTAGGTGGCGACTCCTAAACATTAATCATAATTTTATAATTAAATCCAAAAAACTTTCCCAACACACAACACCTCACACCAGGAGGCACAACAAAAGCCTCCGCCGTTGCTAGACGACGTCGCGCCGGCGCTCACGCACCCCGCGACAGGATGGCGACTCCACTGTGGATCACCTTGTCTAGTCGGACTAAGCTTTGCTTGTTTGATTGTTTGCCTTTTTGTTGGTCTTTAATTTTAGCTCGTATTTGTACTGCTTTAGCATGCATTTTAATTTTGCGAATAAACCTAATTCTAGGTTAGGTGGGGAGTAGCGGTCTGCCTCATGACTTTCAGTCGGGGTTCAGATTCGTGAAACATCCAACTATGAGCTGAGTGTTTACTCGGTAATGGCGGTCACACTGTGCCCTAATCATTCCTTGTAAACCCCTATACTGCCTTTACGCGAGGTGGTCACTGGGCAGTTCATAGACCCTTTTAAGACCAGGTAGAAAGCCTACCCATCATGTAATGACCTAGAACCTTTCTTTAGAGCATGAACTCCCTACATATTCATTTTGCCTGGGTTTTTGCCATTCATACCCAATGTGCATGTACATACATTTGCATCCACACACGTACATCCATCCATTGTAAATAACATACATACTTGCATTAGGTTGAAATATAGGTCCCCAAAGAGCCTACAACACCCAACTCCGAGCAAGAAACATGGAAGGTAAAGAGCGTGCTCACCATGACACCCATTTCCAAGAAGAGCTAGAGTCTTTGAAAGCAAGCGTGGCTCGCCTCACTAGCTTACTTGAGCCAACATTTAGAAATGCCTCTGGTGAAAGTCCTTCCAACCAGCCAGCTATTTTTGTTTAGCTCCGACAATGGCTCAACTCGAAGAAACAATGAGTGAACATCGTCAAAAACCTCCACACAATCCAGCATTTGTGCACTCAATGCCATCGGCACCAGCCCCTGCAGTCATAAATCCATTTGCCAATGAGTCCCACAAGACCAAGTCATCCAATGACATTGATCAAGATAAGATGACAACGCTGGAAGCCCGAATCAGAGCCATTAAAGGGGTAGACTTATATGATCCAGTACAGGCAGCAGGAATGTGTCTGGTTCCAAATGTGGTTGTCCCAAAAAAGTTTTGTGTTCCTGAATTCATCAAATATACTGGAACACAATGCCCCATGACTCATCTCAAATCCTATTGCAATAAAATGGAAAAAGTAGCACACGATGAAAAACTAATTATACACTTTTTCCAAGATAGCTTAAGTGGGGCGGCATTGACCTGGTATATAAGATTGGACAACATAAAGATCTAAAAATGGAAAGACTTGGTGGATGCTTTTGTCAAGCAATACAAGTACAATATGGACATTGGATGCTTTTGTCAAGCAATACAAGTACAATATGGACATTGCTCCTGATAGAACCAGTTTGTCCAATCTAGAGAAAAAGGACAAGGAAAGCATAAGGGAATATGCTCAAAGATGGAAAGATCTAGCTGCTCAGGTGCATCCCCCATTTTTTGACAAAGAGATGGTCACTCTATTTGCCAACACGCTTAAAGACCCACACTACGAGCATGCAATTGGTAGTTCAGCACAACAATTTACTGACGCTGTGGCGGTAGCTGAGCGCATAGAGAAGGAGTAAAGAGTGGTAGAATCTCTGCACTTGTGGAGAAAAAGGGTTTTGAAGGTAAAAAGAAAGAGGTTGACCATATTGAGGGTAGGAAGAAACCATTCCAAAAATACCACACTCCATCCCCTTCACCCTAAATTTCTAACATCAATCTCAACCCTACATTCCCCACAAGAAAACCTAAGGCTCAAACCAAACACCAAAAAGTCCAAGAACAACTACCTCCATTACCATTGCCCTTAAATGAGATGTATCAAAAGCAACTGAGCATCAGGCATTTTTTTCTACCAATTATGCATAATATCGAGTTGTATATTTACACTGTAAAATACAAATTCGGTATTAAAATACCTGGTTTTCTCTGAAATATTTCAAAAAGAAATAATCAAAAAAGATATTTCAAAACATTTTCAAAAAGAAAAATATATTTTGTTGCATACGGCCTATGGTTCGACCCCGGTCTTGCCAAGTTATTTATTACTTCGACACTCCTACACTTGGGAGAAGATATCAATTCTTTGGTCGTGTCACCAACCGTTGGCTCAAAGTGTGCATCGAGAGTTGTCAAATCTGGAGGAAAAGGCTGTCTGAGTTGGCCTATTTAGGTCGGCGCCGGCGCCGTCTCGTTGTCATTCAGCTTGAACAGTTCACGTGGTGTTGTAGAGAAATTGCAGGTGATCATTTGCGTGTAAGATTTGTCAAATTTTATGGACGTTAGATGCTTTAAATGCACCTACAAAGTAGGTGATATGAGCAGCTTTTCAGGGTTAAAGAAGAAAACAATGAACAGTAACCGAACGACGCGTTGTCTGGTTCTCTTTTTTTAAAAACAAATCATCAAAACGACGTCGTTTAAGGTTAAATTAGGGGTTTCACCGAAGTTCAATGCAGTCCTCCAGCTTTCAATTTTTTTCAATAGAACCCCTAATTGACCCTAAACATTTGATTTAATGTAATTAAGCCCTTGATGAATTACTGTTTGAGCCCCGAATTTACGTGCCTTTTGCAATATGGTCCTTGGTCTTGGATTTATTCAATTGAACCCCTAATTGACCATTAAACTTTCAATTTCACCCCCGGTTTTTATCAATTGAGCCCCTATAGTTTGACGCCTTTTGCAGATTGGTCCTTGGCCTCGAATTTTGTCAATTTGACCCTTAATTTACCCCAAAACTTCAATTTTCTTGCGATTTCACCCCTGATTTCAATTAATTAACTTGGTAAAAATTAAATATGGTCTCATAAAATTCCAATCTTCTCAATTAAACCCAAATTAGGCTCCCAAACTTAATTTTTCACCAATTAAGCCCTAAATAAAACTAATTTGACCTATTTAAAGTATAATTAAGTCCTTGCACTTAATTATATCCTTCAATAGGACTCAAATTAATTCTTAAACATAATTAAAATTTAATTTGGCCCATGATTAAATCAAATTGGCCTATTAAAAATTTAATTATGTACTTGGACTTAATTTTTATCCAAATTCATCCAATAATCATTTAATTTGACCTTCAATTTGCATGTTTTCTCCATTTTTTGGCATAATGGGGCACAATTAGACCTTGAATTTCCTCTGAAATTGCAGCTTGATTCCCCAGCTTGTTTTCTCCACGTTCCCACCCTTTATTTTCTTTTTTTTTAATTTTTATTTTGAAAAAAAAGTGATTTTTAGAGAATAACCCAAAATTGGATTATGACAACTGTCATGATGCCGCACACGTACGCCCTCCACCCCCCCTCAATAGCTAATTATAAGTGTTTTTTTTTTTTTTATGGAAGGGGAAAAGACATCATTATATTGTTTTAGTAGATAATGCTAGTGAGTCTACATATACAGTAATTTCCCAACTAGTTTTAGCTTTTGTTAATGTTAAAAATATCATATTTAAAAAAATATTATGAAAAAATATTTTAAAAAATATATATAAAAACAAAAAATAAAAAACTAAACCAACAAACCTATATTATTTATAAAAAAAAAACTTATATTTGCTTTTATATTCCTATTAAACCAAATTATCTAGAAAACATAACAAACCATAAAAGATTAGTATTCCAAAAGAAAAAAAGGGGAAAAATGATGGATAAATAAGGTCAAGCCAGACACGCGTACCTAAGTGGCCCAACACTTGGGCCTTAAAAACCCAAAAGCATGGGCCTAAGACAGGCCCACGCACTTTGGCAATTTTGTAAAGGGCAAACTAGTTATTATCCATTCTTATACTTTTTTAAAAAAAAAATAAGGGAGACAACATGTTGTCTGCCTATCCAAAATCTAGCACCACTATAATGGTCAAAACAATAGGGTTAAGGAACTTTTGTGTGATATTTTTACTTGTTTTCACAAAAAAAAAAAAAAAACCTAACAAACATTCAAATAACCTAAAAAAACCAATTTATCAAGAAAAAAAGAGCTAAAATGGCTAAAAAAACATAAATCAAACTGAGAAACAGGTTTCTCTCTCAACCTCAATCTTTTTTTCTAGGCAAAATAAAGGTTTAAAACAACCACCTTTAAACTCCCCTCACATAATAGAAATCATTGACACCAAGAACATTGAGTTTCGTCATCAAAAAGTTGTCAAACTGATGATTTTCTCTCTCCTAAATGTTTTCAAGTAACTTTCACTCTCTTTAAAGTCAGGGACTAAAAAACAAACAAATTAAACTTTTGGATGAAAATCAAAATTGTCAAGAATGTAGGATTAAACATATTTTTTCTTTGTTTTTTACATTTTAGTCCCCCATATTTTAATTTGGAATTCCCCCCGGTAAATTCTAACCTAATTTTATCAAATTAATCTATAGCATAATTATTAAACCCAATCCAGAAGTTGACCTAGCCAAATAGCAGGGTTCTATGTCAACTTGGTCAACCTGATAAAATGTATTATTATTTTTTTGGAAAACAAATTTTGATTTATCATTGCCTAGCATCTTAGATTTGATATATGGTGCAATGTAATAATGCAACCAGTGAGAGAAATACAATTATCTCATAATACAAGAAGAGAGGGGGGTTTCTTTGGATAACTAGTGCTCTTTAGTTTCAAAATGCCCTAAAAAACTCCTAGTCATAATTTAGGACTACTAATTACAAGTAAAATGCTTAAAATTATCCATCTAGGGAATTCAGAATGTTCTAAATTTTGATTTTTTTGCTTAAAATTAATGTTTTATGTTTTTATGTGTTGATGTAAAAAATGATTTAAAAAATATATATTATTTTGATATATTTCCCAACGAAAAATACTTTAAAAAGCAACCGCTACGACACTCCAAAACATTCACCTAGTAATTATTCTTAGTTATTTAGTGTATTATAGCTGATTGAATCCAGATGCAAGTATTATTAAGACATAAAATAGATGAAACTATATCATTGTAAGCGCTGCTTTATGGGTGGAATCAACTTTTTTTTAACATAAAAAAATATATCCAAGAATTGCTAGAGTGTTTTCTAAAAAAAATCTTTGTAATCATAAACTCAAAATATAATGCATATTATATGGCATTCATTTTTTTTTTAATATTGATACAAAGACCTGTTGGATGATATGTTTTTTTTTCAAATATTAAAACAACAACATATTAGATCGACCGAGTTAATCTGTCAAATCTGTGATCCAAGTCATGAGATAATGATAAACCTATAGAAAGAAAATAAAAAATAAATTATGAAGGTCAATTCCTAATCAACCCAATGTTGAGGGGTGAAATAGAAAAAAATATTAAATTAAAAAAAGAAAAAAAAAACTACCCGAGTAAACTTGAGTTAACCTGTCAAACCTACAATCTAGGTCATGAGATCGAAATAGCCCCATAAAAAAAATATATTATCCTGACATTGTGCTGATGGGAAAATATTATCCTGACATCACATTTTTCAACTTCAAGACCGAAAGCATTGATATGCTACAATTAGGGAAGGGTTTACTCTATGGATGCTTCCCATTTTGATCCACTTTATTGTTGAGGAAGAAGCACAGTTGGACACAACATTGTAATTTCCATGCCCTCAAGAATGATAATCCCAAACCATTATTCCTTGGGTGGTATAATCAAGATGAAAAATGTGAGTAGTTGCTAGAATTTCAAGTATCGTGTCTAGAAGTTAGTGAGCAAGAGGCAAGTTGAGGACGTGAAGGATGATGTCATCTGACATATTTTCACTAGATCATCATAAACATAACAAAGATTGATAAACAATGATAAGACACGGGTGATTGCTAGAGAAGTTACTGAGGGTAAAGAAACACATAATCAAATGATGACTCAGTGAAACCCATCAAATCTATTATGACAAATGCCTCTTGATGATAGGAAGAAGAACAAACACAACTATTTTGACTGAGGGTAATGTTGCCTAAAAAGTCTGTGGATTACTCGATGAACTCTAATAGTAGTTGAGAGTAACACCATACTTAAGGGGTATATTTATATCTGAAAGCTTGGTTTATCCTTCAAAATATGGTTATAACTCCTCAAAAACGTTATCACGTACGTGCATTTAGATAAATGTTGAAAGGAAGCACGCTACCTAGACTATCTAGGGACAATCTGCTTTGAAGCCTATCAATTTAAGGTGTATTTCACCATATAGATATGGGGTGATAAAAGGAACATCATTTATGATGATAATGCATTTCTTTCCACAATCGAGTCTAGATGATTACAAAGCCTTAAAGTGAAGAAGAATCTTTGAAGATAGATTTGGTCTAAAGGGATGAACCTAGTTGTATTAGCTAAATAGATGTTGAAGGTCATTAGCAAAGGATGATTATAATGGTTTTCTTCAAGAATTAGGAAATGTTGTTATAATAGGGAAGCATGACCTAATTAAGGGACAACTTCATGACTATATAAGTACTTGTAATGGTTGGTAGAAGTACGCAGAAGTTGTTTGATAAGATTAGACAGGCTAAAGGCCATTTACTACAAAAAACACTAAGTATATAATGATGAGCTTTTATTGCAAACAATAAGATACATGGCTAGATGACTTGATAATTCCATGAAAATTGATGATAACATATGCTTGAAGAATATGGTTCAACCGGGGGCAATGTCATAGCTGATTTGCAATCTAAGATGAGGTTGACACTAGGAAATCTTTTGATAATTGTTGGTAGAATGCACATAGCTAGTCAAGGGGCAGTTTTTGAAATAAGCTAAGAAGTTGAGTGATTTATTAAACTCCTTTATGATGAAACAAGCAACACCACACTTGAGGGGCTTGGTCAGGCTTGATAAAAAATGAGAGCAGTAATCATAATGGACAATCCAGGAAAAGCACTATCACCAGAGAATACCTCCTCTCTCAAACCAAAATCCAATTGCTAACACCAAAGAATACCTCCTCTCTCTATTGTGACTACCACCCACGGAGCAACAATGACTATTTAGGCATCTAACACCAATGTTTCCACCCATTTTCCTTAAGCCGACATTCGACCATCACCAAAACCAGTGACAATCCAACCTCAAAGCCATCATGAACCAGCTTCAAAAAACCAATTAGCCATCAAGCAGCAATCACAAACACCACTAACAGCAGAAGCTTCTTTGTTGATCACGACTGGGAGCCACTGCAATAGCACCAATTTCCAAATTGTGAGCTCCTTCCATAACTGCACCATCAAAGCAATTGGTGTCCTATTCCCCCATTTACTCGAGACAGCCTATAGCACCATGACCTATCTCACGAAACTGACACTAACCACCACCAAATCTCCATCTCCACTACAAGTCCTTGGATCTTCACCAGTCAACCCATATTCTTCTCTTAAAATGACAGAAAATTTGTAAAGAGAAACAAATCTCAAAGAAAATAAAACAAATCAAACTGTTTGTTTTGATTTCCTCTTTTGCAGGTGATGGTGGCCTTCACCATTGGCACAGGAAGAAAAGAGAGCAGAAGTAGTCCTAGATCCGCACACTTTTTGTCTTCACGAGCGACGATGAATGAACCCACACGCCATTAGTAGTGGGGGCGCGTGGATGCACACGTCGCCACTATTTCATTCACTTCTTAGAATCTTCCAGGGTGTTCTTGAGTTTCTAACAACTTTTCCAATTTAATTTGTGAATTTTAAGAGGCCCATTTTGTAAAATATAAAAGTTTATTGTGTGTGTATGTGTTTGAATTATTTTGAATTTTGGTGATTTGTAAAAATATAATTGTAGAGTGTATGAGTAAAAACTATAGTAAAAAAGAAGGACGTGTGTGTGTGTTGCATTTTCTGTTTATTACTTGTTTATTTTATGTTAAATAAATGGTAGAAAAAGGAGAAAAAAAAAGATAAAGTTTTTTTTAACCAAATGTTTTATTTGTACATGGCCAAAAATCCTTACAATTATTTGAGTATTTTCTTTTAAAAAATCTAAAATACTTTGGCATTTAAAAAAACATTGCATGGATTTTAAAATAAGTTTGTAAAATTCCAAAAGATTTTGACCAATATTTCAATAACCCTAAAGATTTTAATTACTGAAAATTAATAGTCAACATTCTGGTATAAATATTGGACCTATAAGTAGGCTGATATTTAAATATCAGAAGTTGATTAGAAAATTCTTAAAATTATTTTTGATTTTCATCAATTTTAATTAGGATTATTTTTCACCATAATATATGAGTTATGAAAAATACTTTCACCATGCAGGATGGGTGAATCCTGTTAGGACACCTACATGGATTCTTTTTATAAGAATTTATTTGGGCATACAAGCCCATAATAATTTGAAATTTCATATTTATTCATGAGAATAAATCTTTATTTTAACTCATAGATAAACCCATCAAAACTTTTAAACCATATCTAGACTACACAATGTAACTTACCTCAGGAAGGTGCGTTATGGGTGCTAATATCTTTGTTAGCCATAACTAGTCTCATACCCTTAATATTTCTTATAAGATCAATACATTTGGGTCTCCTAGTGACCCTAAATCAAACACTAGTGGCGACTCCTCGATCCCGATGTCCCGCTACACTGCGCGCTTACTATGACAAGGCCTAATTTCTAACCAACCTAACATTAAAGGATAAAATAAAAAAAAATAATTAGAAAAGGTGACATAAAAAAATGACTCAAGTCAACCTGGATTAACTTGTTAAACCCATGACTTAGGTCATGAGATTGTAATAAATACTTAGATAGCAGATAAAAAAAATTATAAAACTCCACTTCCAACAGATCTATTGTTGAAGGTTGAAATTGAGAAAAAAAACTAAATCCATGAGACCGGTTTATAACCTAATAGAAAGGAAATAAAAAAAATACAAAGCATGATTTCCAAAACAATTTAATATTAAAAAATAAAATTAAAAAAAAACTAAACAAAAAAAATCAAAATACTATTTCAATCCATGAGACCGGTTTGCAGGTGTTACTTTAGTTATTTAACTACACCCTTTAGTGTTTTGTTAATTAACTAAATTCTTTAAGTAACAAAATTTCAGTCAAATCCCTTGGTCTTATGATAAAAAGTAACTCTCTTGTCTTGTAATATGAGAACGAGACTAAATCACTAAGTTATTAGATTAACTATTTTTATTAAAATAACATCAATTTTTTTCATGGTTGAGTCAATTGTGTTACTAAGAATCTAATCTAGTCAACCAAGTTTTATCAAGTCAATACATAATCTAATTTAATTAAAAACTCAGCTAAAATAGGGTTTTAAATCTTAAATTTTCCGAGTCAATCCATAAAAATTGGACCAAGTTCAACATATATGATGCGAGGTCGTCCTAACAAAATCATATTTACCAAAATGAGAAATTATCCCAAATTAACAATGGTAGAATCTTTGGAAAGGGATCATGGATGGAGAATCTATCTAGTTGATCGGATGATAGCTACCTAATTTTATGAGAAAAGTTCTCTCCACCATAGCCGACATGTAGACTGTGAAGGAAGTTGTTTTATATTACAACCATGCTAATTGCACACACTCTGCCGCGAATTAGATATTTTTTTTTATCAAACTTGAAAAAATGTTAAGAGCACATGAAATTATTTAATAGTGTCATCAAGATTGATAAAACGACTCAATTTTAAAACTTCCCTCCCATTTTCTTTCCCAGCTTGAATTTTCAATTAAATCATATAAAAATTGACCAAACATGAATGGATTAATTTAATGGTAAAAAGTAGCCTAGCTCTTAAAAAATTCAAGACAATAATTCTTTAACAAAATTTTGAGACAAAACGTTATCTCATGACTCAATTAAGTTGAACAACTTTGCATTAAAAAAGATATTAAACAATTGATAACATAACCTTTTTTGTTATTTTTATATTTAATTGTATGCAAAAACAATGCTCGCAGAACAAACATTACTCTTAAAATAAATATTTATTTGAGACCATGATAATTCTATAGAAAATAAATAAAAATAAATCATGAAATTCATTTCTCAACCAATCCAACATTAAAAAAGAATGAATATAAAAAGTCAAATAAAAAAATATAGGATTCAGTTGGTTAATCCGCCAAACTCATAAATCGAGTAACTTGGGTCAATACATTAAACTCAGGAACTAGGTCATTAACTCAACTAGGATTAATAATTTGTTTATCTACTTTCTTTTTGAAGGCCGTGATAACCTTATAAAAAATAAAATGAAATAAATTATGAAATTCAATACTTGATATGAAATAATGAAATTAAAATAAATGAATATAAAAAAAATAAAAAATAAAATTAGACTTGCCAAGCTCATCCATGAATTTTATAAAATTAATGACATGTTTTTATTTCTAGACTAATGTTATTTAACTATATGATTAAAAAAGATAATACAAAATTAAGTTAAATTGTTTTTTTTTTAAAAGCCTCGAGAAACCCCCCGAAATAAGAGCAACCTGGGTCACAATAACCAATTTGTAAATTAAGTCATACATCTTATTTCATTATTTATTCATTATTTAATGAAAGGGAAGTACTACAAAGAAATTTGAAAAATATGATTGCAAAGAATTTATAGATTAAACAAAAAAGGAAATTTTTTACCATTAATTATTCTCAAGAATAATCAAAATGTAAGAGATTAAGTTGTAAGCTCGCCATTGATCAATGTCCATGAAGTTGTCATCTAGGAAAGTTAAATCAAATTTAACAATGTCCAAGATAAATTCATGTAGGCAAATCAATGTTAGTAATTATGTGGAAAGTGATGAGCTCGCCATTGTAGTAAAGGAAAGTCATGTAGGCAAAATCAAATTGAATTCAATCAAATAGGCATTTATTTTACAAATCCCGAGATAAATTCAACCACAAAGATATTAACAATCAAAGAAAGCTGGTTGGGTGTGCGCAAGAGTGGAAAGTGATGAGCTCATACCTCTCCAGCTAGCTAACGGCATCTTCAAATGAATATCTCTGAAAGCCACCATCATCTTTTGCATCAATCCTCTACGAATGAGAATATGCCATGCAATGGTAGAGATCAATTTATAAATTCCTTGAAAGATGGTTGTAGGTAAAAAAAAACATGAACGAAAGATTCTAGGAAACAACTTCAATCCTCTACGAATGACAATATGCCATGCAGTGCATATTTTATATATATTATAGATTGGCCCAGCAGCAGAAGGAAGACAACGAAAAAAAGACGAAGAAATTACAAACAGGATACGTACATTTGTGAAGCAAGCTGCAGAAGCCAATAGCAACTCGAAAGGAAGAAAGAGTATAGGAAACAGCTTCATTTTTTTTTTTTCGCTGCAGCTCTGTCACTGCTGTTGCAATTTCTTCCAAAAAAAAAAATGGCATCCAAACCAGCACCACAATTTTCTTCTTAACCGATTTGATTCTCCTTATCCCCTCATCCTCGGAGCTTTTAAGATGAGTTCCCATCCCTTTCTGCTGGTCAAGGTAATAAACTGTACCCAGGAAAAATCAGAAACGAAAAAAAAACTGATTTAAAAAATATAATTTTATTACAGAAAACAACAATTGAAAACCTAAGAAAAAAAACACTCTTACACAGATTTTACACGGGAAGGAGGAAGAAGGAAAGACTGAGATGAGAGGACAACTGAGTCTATTGTCGGCAGCGTGGAGGATGTGGATTACTTCACCAACATCAACAATGATTCATTACATGTTTCAAATGGGCCAATGAATCAATCTAAAACAAAGATATTAAAAAAAACATTGAATGCATTGGTTTTGAATGTGGAGGATGTGGATTAGTTCACCATTATCAACAATGATTCATTACATGTTTCAAATGGGCCAATGAATCGGTCTAAAACAAAGGTATTGAAAAAAGCATTGAATGCATTGGTTTTGAATGTTTCGACTAAGTTAGATTTAAAGGGTCCATTGGAGCATCAAGAGAAAGGCTTAGTACATATGCAAAAGAGGCTCAATCCAACCTTGTATGGGCCATAAGATTTCGGCAACAAGGTTGGCAATTTTCCAAATTTTCGACCAGCCTTGTGTTTATGATGTTTCTATATATTTTGTAGATTCCTAATTTGTTTTGGACTTCTTGTTATGTATGAGAACATTAATTATTTTCTTTAAGTATTAGGATTTATTATTTTTTTATTTTCTTTTTCGGTGATGAGAAAACACAACAAAGAAAATAAAAGAATCCTACTATAACTTGGAAATAACATGGGTGGCTACCTTTTCCTTTACTTTCTAGGATTAATGGGCTGCATGGAAGGATATAAATAAGCCTTGAAGGATTAATATTTTCTTTCTTTCTCTTCTTCTCACGTCATAACATGTATTTAATATTATAGGTTTTATTTTATTTTGTTAGCCACAGCCCAAGGCTTGTTTGAGCTTAATTAATATTTTATTTGCAGCTAGGATCGAAAGCTTGTTTCAATCAGGTTATGGGCTTTTTAGTTTAAAATTTTTGGGCTAGTTTTGTAAGTAGGCCAAATCAGTCCACTAGGGTAGATCCATTAGGGTTAATTTTTCAGGAGCTATTTAAACTCATGTAACCTAAATTTTGGCAGCCATTGATGAATAATATTTCTGAATTTTTCAGTTTTAATGTGTGAAAGTAATTTTTGCATTCTTTAATTTTTGAACGAACTGAATCTGACTTATCGAAGATGTTTTCATTATGTTACATTCCTATCAGATCTATTTCAAATTTTCAGAATTAGATCTCAATCTTGATTATGGGTTACATGATCATGAGGTTCACATCAGTTGGTATCAGAGCTAGGCTCGGAATGAGGTTATATCCTTATTGTTTTCGTTATCTATTTATTTTCACATTAGTTTCTCTTTGTCTGTCTTTTTTTTTTCAGGTCAGTATTTTTTTTTCTTTCTTATGTTTATTCTTGGTATTATGTGTTTATTGTGTTCTATTTTGAGTTAAAAAAAAGCAATCAGAAAAATGTTATTTGAGTTAAGACAGGTCTGTAATACATTTGTTTTGTAACAACTTATCAAAACTTATCATAATTAACTCAAAATTGATATTCTAGTTATTTAGTGTGAAATTGCACTAATTATCAAGTATTAAGTCATTTGTACATTGTTGGGCCTAGGTTCTAAATTCGGGTTTTAAAGAGGTTGTTTCATGTCCATATATTAAATCAACTCAAAATTTATATTTTTTTTACTGGGGTCCTAATCGCAAAATATATTAAATTTGAGGTCATTTGAATATAGTTTTCTTTAGGTTCTAGAATCGGGTTTTGTCTTGCCGTATCGAGTATGTTTTGTGTTAACTTTCAAAACTTGTTTTGTTTCTATTGATTTCGTTCCTGCCAATATATTATCACCATATTTGGGATATTTCATTGTTGTTTGAATCATTTTCATCACTTTCACATCTGTTTGTTTTCGATCAGTTCTAATCCAAACAAAAGTCTGATTTGTAATTTCAAGTCTAAATTAGTGTTCTTCTTGTCATAAACTCTATTCTTATTGTGTGAAGTCTTCTTTTTCTTCTTCTTTTTCCTATTTGTGTCATTTATTCATCAAGGAAGAGGGAACAAAGGAGGATTCTAGCTCAAGGATGTGAAAAACTAAGCCATGAGTTTATAAAATAAACTTGTGTTTTGTGTGATGCAACATGTTATTTTTGTTAGGATAAAGATCAAGTCTAAATTATCAAAGTATAATTGACCTTGTAGCATCATTCGATTCAATTCCAATAGTGCTAGTGACTTGGGACAGATTTTCATTGTGTCACACTTCTCAAACCAGATTTGCAACTTTCTTAGAGAAATATCATCTTTGTTGGGGTTGCTTGACCACATAATCAAGAGGTTTGCATTAATTGATATTAGTTGAATCAAGATTCTAAGTAAGTAGATGAATATCACAAAGAGATGAAGTAGCAATGATTCGGCCCAATGTTGTTGAGGATAAGCCACTGTGGCTAGATTTCTTAATGGGTTGAATCGAGACATTGCCAATGTTGTTGAGCTATAACACTATGTGGAGCTAGAGGACATGGTTCACATAACTACGAAAGTAGAGAGACAACTTAAAAGGAAGGGACATGTTCGACCAACGTTTAATTTAGGTTCTTCATTATCTTGGAAGCTGAATCTGAGGAGAGAGGGTATTGTCCAGCCGAGGTCATTTGTTCCTTCCAAAATCGAGACACTAAAGGCTAAAGTTGATGTCCCTACTGGCTCCAAAGATAAATCTATAACTCAACCTAAATGTACCTGTGATGTTAAATGTTTCAAGTGTTAGGGACATGGACATTATGCTTCAGAGTGTCCAAACAAGATAATCATGATGATTAGAGATAATGGTGATATCGAATCTGCAAGTGACAAATCTGATTGTGAAGGCATGCCACCATTGGTAGATAGTGATGGGGATGAGTTAGCATTACCGGTTGAGGAGTCCTTGGTTATAAGGCGAATACTTCAAATTCAAATCAAGGAAGATGAATCTAATCAACAAAGGGATAACATCTTCTGTACACGTTATGTACAAAACAAGGTGTGTAGTTTAATTATAGATAGTGAAAGTTGTGATAATGTTTGTAGTACCACTCTTATTAGTAAATTGAATTTGTGTACTGTTAAACATGTTAAACCATATAGATTGCAATGGTTGAATGATAGTAGTGAAGTGAAAGTGACTAAACAGGTTGTGGTTCCATTTTTTATTAGGAAGTATGTTGATGAAGTTTTGTGTGATATGGTACCAATACAAGCAAGTCACATCTTGTTAGGGAGACCATAATAATATGATAGGAAGACAATTCATGATGGGGTTAAAAATAGGTATACCATTGTAAAACCATCACTCTTGTACCTCTTACACCCAAACATGTGTATGATGATCAAATAAAGCTAAAACGTGAGCAATGAGGCTATATGGAGAGAAAATCAAGGTGAGGAAAAAGGGGACATAAGACCATTAGATTCGACCAGAACCCAAAACTCTACTACAACCCATTCGGTCACCCATCCAAACACAAACAAATATTCAGCCAACACTCCAAACAAATCAAACCATTCGGTCACTACTCAAAAACACTCAAATCTAGCTGAAATTGGAGGTAAGACAAGAGGAGTGAAGAAAGTCAGGAAGAGTGATGAGAATTATGTGGAAAAAACTAAAGAAACAACCCAATTTTTATGATAAAGAGGGTGAGGTCAAATTTGCATTTTTTACTAACAAGCCAATAATTTTACTTGTGTACAAAGAGTCTTACTTTAATACTAATGATCTTGATCATGTTATGCCTAGTGTTGTTATTTCTTTATTTTAGGAGTTTGATGATTTATTTCCTAACGATATTCCTAGTAGATTACCACCATTAAAGGGGATAAAGTATCAGATTGATTTCGTACTCATAGCTTCAATTCCTAACTGACCAGCCTATAGAAGCAATCCCAATAAGACAAAGAAGCTTTAAAGGTAAGTTGGTGAGCTTATGGAAAAGGGGTATATTCATGAGAGTATGAGCCCGTGTGTTCTACCCGTGCTACTTGTGTCTAAGAAGGATGAAACATGGAGGATGTGTGTTGATTGTCAAGCCATTAATAATATAACAGTAAAGTATAGACATCCCATTCTCAGGCTTGATGACATGTTAGATGAGTTACATCGATCCTGTATTTTTTGTAAAATTGAATTGAAAAATGAGTACAGTCTGATTATGATGAAAGGAGGTGATGATTGGAAAACAACATTTAAGACTAAGCATGGTTTGTATGAATGGTTAGTAATGTCGTTTAGACTTACAAATGCACCTAGTACATTTATGTGTTTAATGAATCATGTGCTGCGTGCATTCATAAGTGATTAGTACTTAAAAGTGCATTTTAGGTTTTATATCATCATTTTGCACTTGAAGTATCAATAACTCCTTAACTAGAGCATGTTTTATAATAACATGTCTAATAATATAAGATACCTTTAATTTATGGTAAATGTTCATCTTAAATGCAAGCTTATCATATAAATCAAATGATTGATTGATGAGTTTAACTACTGAAATTGAGAAGACAAAGAGAGGGCTAAGCTTATAAAAGAGATGTTGGTTCAGTTCAAACTGGAACACCATTCGGTTATTGGATCATAACTGGAGCTGTAAAACTTGGATTTAGGTCTGGTTTATATGTATGGAAATCTAAGACATAGGCCTAAAACTTTCATAAAGAGTCCAAGATTTAAAAGTGTAAATCCCGAGAAAAACCAAGGCTGGATTAAATTAAAGAAAATAAACTAAACTAAAAAGAAGTGGGGGTAAGAACCAATACACTTAAAGAAAATGGGGCCTAAATGCAAATAAGAATAATTATAG
>Ga0325411_1000960_pt1 | contig 31345 bp, 20 predicted proteins | sample PopdelMetagenome_13_FD_206181 | JGI IMG/M metagenome (GOLD analysis project Ga0325411, IMG submission 206181) | Populus deltoides microbial communities from Bellville, Georgia, United States - Xylem-PdIQD-R4 | ecosystem: Host-associated > Plants > Phyllosphere > Stem > Wood/Secondary xylem...
TTACTCTGAATCCTTGTTACAAGAATTAATAATTCTTTTCAAAATTTTAAGAGGTAAATACAAACTAAATGGGTTTTAAATTTAATTTATCTTTGGATTTGAATTAAATTATATATATATATATATAATTTAATTCAAATCCAAAGATAAATTAACTTAAAATTATGAAACTAAATTGTTAGTTTGAGCCATATTGTAGGTCGAATTAATTTCTTTTAGTGAAAAAAAAAAATTCCAGGTATAATTAATGTTTTTTTACTAGGAAAAAAAAACCTTGTGGAATTTAACTTGATATGACCAGCTTGACTTGATAAATTCAAAGATAACCTAAATGATTATTAAAAATATAGTTAGACTAAAAAAATTAAAACATTCTTTTTAAAAAATATTAAAATGAAAACATATTAGATCAAATCAGGTTAACCCGAGTTAACCTTTCAAATTCACGACCTGAGTCATCAGACCATGATATCCCTACACAAAATAAATTATGAAATTCAATTCCCGATAAATTCATTGTTGAATGAAAAAGTTGGTAAAAACTCTATCTAAAAAAAAAGATACAATAAAACGACCTAAGTCTACTCGAGTTAACTTACCAAACTCGTGATCTGGATCACAAGATTAGGATAATTTCATATAAAACAAACCAAAATAAATAACAAAGTCTAACTCATAATAAACTAAATGTTGAAGATATTATATGATGAAACTAAAAAAAAAACAAAAAGAAAAAAAAAGAAAACATTATTCGCCAAATAGAATGAACATAATGAAAGTGAAACATCTTGGCCAGAATTTGATCAAGAAATCCAAAATGGACTGAGATTCAAAGCGAGATAATTCTTATTCCTGATTATTCTATTTTTTAAAATGGTACGAGATATACCAATCATTTTGAGCGGAATGAAATGAAATTGACAACCTTAATCTATAAGAATAAAAAGAAATCTCATTAATGCCTTGTTTAAAAACCAGGGAAATTATAATAGGAAAGCAACAAAAAGAAAGAACTTGGTTCTAGGAAACTTGGCTTGAGTTCTACCTTTACCAATTTACCCTATAATAAATATTACAATTACAAATTACATTAAATTAAAAAAAAAAACTAAAACTAGCGGGTAAAATTTAGAGTGCAAACACAACACATACTCATGAAACATTGTGGACAACCTGAGGATTTTTTTATTTTTTAGTTTGTGCATAAAAATTGAGGAAAGATAGAAAAGAGGGTAAAGAAATGGTTGTCAAGACTTAATTGTCGACATGTATCACTTTAGGAGGAAGAGCCCAACAAGATGATTTCGACTACACCAAGGAAGATCACCATTAGAGCTCAAAGAAGGTCACAAGTGTTGTCTCATACAACGACCTCCTTACACGTTTGTCCCGTACACATACAAGACAATCCTCCCTAGTTCTCTTATGCCATTTCAATTTAGTTCCATACTTCACACATTTTTTTATTTGGTTCCAAATTCTTTGATGACTTTTGAACTTGCTCCTAAATTTCATCCTGCTCAAAGCAAATTAAGGTCTAATAAGGGAAAAGAAAGAGATATATTGCTCAACTTAGTTAACTCATTGTGGTCGTGTCCATGATACAGGTCGTGAATTTCATGAGTTTACTCAAGTTGGTTAAGGTCAATGTAATATGACATTTTTTAAAAAAATAATTTATCAACAATTCTTTTATAGCTATTCAATTTAGTCTATTTGATAACTCTTTAATTTGGTATCAAATTTCATCCCACTTTAGGCTAATTAAGACCCAACTGAGAATAAAATCATGGGTATAAAAGGAGACATATTACCCAACCAAATTACCTTATTATGGTTGTGTCTATGACCTGTATCACGAATTTCATGGGTTAACCTAGGTTGACTAGGTCGATACAATATGATATTTTTTTAAAAGTTTATCCCCATATCTTTTATAACTCTGCAATTTAGTCAGAAAATTCATCATACCCTATGCTAATTAAGGTCCAATTAAAGCCTAATAAAAAAGAAAACAAGGGATGTAAAAAAAAAAGGCATATTAGCCAATTGAGTTACCTTTTTGTGGTCATATCTATGATCTATGTCATGAATTTTGAGATTAAACTAGGGTGACCAAGTTGATATTATATGGATTTTTTTAAAAAAATTTCTTCCCTGGTTCTTTTACATCTCTTCAATTTAGTTTTAAATTTCATCCAACTAGATCCAATTAAGGCCTAACCAGGGAGAAAATGAGAGGAAAATGAAAGAAATAAATTGCCATTATGGTCATTCCCATTATCTTGACGGGTTAACCCGGGTCAATACAATATATCATTGCATTTTCATTTCACTCCCTAATTTTTTCTTACGATTTAATCCCTAGAGTCTGATAAGGTTAGGTAGAGGTTAAAACAATGACGACGTAGTCAATCATGTTAACCTCGACATGGATCATAACATTGAGATAACCATAAAGCAAGCAAACCACAATAAATTATGAAGTTAAATTTCTAATAAACCAAGTGTTGAAGAATGTAATTGTTAAAAAAATAATCAAGGTAAATACTATTGTTTATTTCCTAATTAATAAAAGGAATAGATCAATGAATTCAACAACTCTAGATAATCAAAAAATTATATGATCAAGCATATTTTCTATAATTTATTTTATTTTATTTCGTTGTTTATTGTTATATGACTATATAAACTCTACATGAGTGTAACACATATATCAAATTATTGAATAATAACATCCTCTTATATTCTAAATTTCTTCTTAGTATTGAAGCAAGTCGATTATATACTACTTTAAATATTGACTTCTGCTCTTTCAGTGGGCGACTTTATGCTGTTTGTCCAACTACTTTAAAATACTTTATTTTCAATCCTCTTCATTGTTTATCAAATATTTTATTTACTATCATTTTTTAATGATAAATCAACTCATGATAAGAAAAGGTCTTAAGATCATATAGGTGACCAAATGACATCCAAAAAATACCAAAAAAAATGAAGGTGCAAGATGACAAAGCCCAACAAAATAATTGTTATTATGCATCAAAAGAACGACATAAAAACAAAAATAAGAGAAACTTAATGCAAGTTGATAAATTCTTGCACAAGATATAAGATGGCATAGAAAAGAGACAAAAAAAAAAGAGTTCTTCCTAAAAAAGAAAAAGAAAAATGGCCAAGGAGTCATGATAAAAAGAAGACACCAGCCTGATGAAGAGTGAGCCAAAATAGAGTGACCACTTGAAAAGCCAATTCTTGAAAAGAAAAATGGCTAAAAATATTGCATCAACCATAAGAGAAGAAAAATGGCTAAAAATAACTATATTTAGAAAAGTACAATTATTGAAGATAAGCAGGTGAGACTACAATGACAATAAAAGTTGTGTATGTCATGCTTATGAAAAACATTTGTCATGAGTTTGAGGGAGTATATTAAGAAAATAATTAAGGTAAATATTATTGATTATTTCCCAATCAATAAAAAAAAAGATTAAAGGATTAACAACTTTAGGCAATCAAGAAATTATGTCAATCATCTAATCAAAGAAGATGATCAAACATATTTTCTATAATTTATTTTATTCTATTTCTTTATGTGTTTTGTTATATTGTTATATAAACTTTACATTTTTTATTCTATTTCTTTATGTGTTTTGTTATATTGTTATATAAACTTTACATGAGTTGAATGTAACACATATATCAAATTATTAAATAATAATACCCTCTTCAATTCTAAACTTCTTTTGAAATTAAAAAAAAACATAAATTAAAAAAAAATGTAAAAAGGGAGGCATATTGCAATATAGAATTTTTTTTCCTTGCAAAAAATATAGATTAAAAAAAAAGATAGAAAGTCATGTCCATGATCTGATTGTGAGTTTTTCAAATTAACTCAAGTCGGTGCAATATGACTTTTTTTAAAAAAAGAATTCATCATCAATTCTTTTATAGCGAAACCGTCACTTGCTATTGTCCCCTCTAATTCTTTTATCCGAGCGTTGCAGTCTTTCTGGGAAGCTTCAATTTAGTCTCTTTGACAAGTCTTCAATTTGATCTCAAACTTCATCCCACATAAGGCTAATTAAGACCCATCTGAAGAGAAAATAATGGATAAAAAAGAAGGCATATTGCCCAACCAAATTACCTCTTTGTGGTTGTGTCTGTGATCTATGTCATAAATTTTGCGATTAACCTAGGGTGACCAACATCTATATATGCCATCTTCCTTTTTATTAATTTCCTCTGTTTTTTTTAAGCTTTTTAATTTAGTTTCAAATTTCATCTAATCGGACAACCGAACATCAATTAAGGCCTAACCAAGTAGATAACCAGGTAGAAAAATAGAGGAAAAAAAAACAAATTGCTCAACTAAATTAGCTTATTATAATCATTTTAATTACTCTGGTTATAAATTTAATGAATTAATTTAAACCAATATAATATATCATTGTATTTTTATTTTACTTAATTTTTTTTATTTAATCGTTGAAGCCTATAAAGATTAGGTAAAGATTAAACCATTGACAGTTAAAAAATAAATAAATTGTGAGCAAGATCACCATTTGAAGAGGGTGACTAGTTCACCTCTTGCCTCATGTAAGTCACCAACTCTCTTTTACATTTATTAACACATATATGGTAGAAAATTCAAATTTTTATCCAGCACACGGGTAAAGTTTTCAATTTGCATTTCACACTTTTCGTCATATGGAAAAATTATTGTGCTCTCGCCTGCAATGAAGCGAAAGTGTTTCGCAATGCGTTTGAAAAATATTTTTAAAAAAATTTAATTTTTTTATTTTAAATTAATATATTTTTAATATTTTTAAATTATTTTGATATAATAATTTTAAAAAAATAAAAAAACATTATTAATATATTTTTTTAAATAAAAAATATTTTAAAAATCAACCACACTATTATTCTTCCTAGCTCATCAAGTTTTTTATCAACGAATATGTGCAGAGACAAACTCTGGCTGCCCAGGTAAAAACAGTTCATTAAACTGTTCTGCTGCTGCCATTAGAGGGTTGGTTACTCCCTCTGCAACCAATCTAAAAAGGTAAGCTGCTGTCAGAACCCCTGGACAACATGTTACCATTGGCCATGCATGCTTCGGTACATCTCATACAATGATTTTTTCCAGAGAAGGTTACGACGATACAGGAGAAAACACTGCTGAAATAAAACTACAAAAAGAAGAAACTAATCAGGGCAGGGCGAATACTCAAATTCCATTCACTCTTTCTAGAACAAAGAAAAAAGGAAAAAGAGAAAAAAAATGTACAAAATTATTGACTCTCCTGAAATTGGGATAGGGAGGGAGTCTTCAATCATCTAGAGAGAGGCCTAATCAACGTACAAAGGTACAGGCAAGAAACATACCTACCCGCTCCCAGATACACATATGCTTGTTGAGGAGCCAAGAAGACAAGAAAAAAAGAAGAGAAAAGGGGATGTTGACGATGATGATGGTATTAATTGGTTAGATGGAGCAGATTGCGGGCTTGGGAGAGCTCGTTCATGAGAGAGAGAATGCGGGATTGGTAGGCACGGGCTTGATTGGCAGCCTCGGCCTCCAGCTCACCCAGCTGGGAGCAGAGACTCTCCTCAGCCTCCTCTGCCACTCTGAGCCTCTCCCATGTCCTTTGTAGCTCTGAAATCATCTTTGCCTCCCTCCGTTTGCTTTCTTCGAGGGCTTTCTCCAGCTCCTCATTTCTCTTCTTTAGCATCATCTCCTGATCATCTCTATCCTTGGCCAACCCCATTACGACTACTATTATTCTCTCTTCTTCCTTGGCTGGCTCCGAGAAGACAAACCACTGTAATTTTATCTCTTTTGGTTTATGGATGGCAACCAGTCCCTGCCCTTGTGGTTTTCTTATAGCCTCAATCAGTTGTGTCCAGGTTCAATGTATCTTCTCTCCCGATCTCCGAAAGACTAGCACTTGCCATTTCGTCTCCACGTGTTGGTTTTGCTTACGTATGTGCTTTGCTTGCTATTATATATTTATACACCTACTTTTATATTTATTTTAAAAAGTTTTTGTTTAGTCCTCATAGTTTAGTAAGAAAAATTAATTGGTTCTCGAGGTTTTAAATTATATATTTAATCTTTATATTTTTTAATATTAGTCCTCATGTTCTTAAAATCTATTTATAACTCTTTTTTTTTTCTTTCTATTCATGTCCTTTTCGATTTATTTTTATTTTAAGAAATAGAAAGAAAACGAGATGGAAAGATTAATGAAAAAAAGAAAATATTTTACAAAAAAATGTATTATCAAATGAGTATATTCAATACAAATTAAATGACTATTTAATAATCTTTGTTACTGTGGAATTTATTTTAAGAAATCACTAAAAGAACTCAGCGTGTAATAATAGTTTCAAAACATTCAATTCTTTTTCCTTGTTCGAGGAAAAACAAAGAAAAAAAAAAACGATTGCTCGTCATTGCATTCCCACTAAAAAGAACACCCATTGGTCATGCTCCTTAGCGATGCAAACAGAAAAGTTCTCGAAGGACAGAAGAAGAAGAAGAAGAAGAAGAAATTATCGTTACAATTCCTTATAGTTTTTTTAGACACCCTCCTGCATCTACACGTGAGGCTGAGGCCCAATTTAATAGTTATCTGACAATGAGATTGCAATCCTCGTAGCTACGAATATTTCCAGCCCTAGGAGGCCCAACCCAAATGCAAACCAGAACAAGAAACGAAATTGGATTTTTAGCCTCGTGGGCTGGGGCTATTCAGTGGTTTGATTAGCGTCATGGCTACCACCAATCTCTATTTTAGTTTACGATTCATAAACTGACAAAACACAACAGCAAGATGATTTTAACTGGAGTTTATAAACTAATTAATGGGATAATTAAACAACGCTAATAATTGATAACTGGGGTCCAGGACATGTTGAAAGGGGCGGTGGAGCGGAGGAGTGTGTAGTGTATTTTTAATAGGGGAGGGGGAGGGGGAGAGGCGGAGGTTTTTTGAGATGGGTTTAGCGTTTTAGGATGGATGGGTGAATAAGTGTTCCATCATTGGATCTGTTTGATCATCGTGACAAGTTCTAGGTAGTAGTGTAGACTATGAACTCATCTTCCTTTTAAACCCCTTCCATTTCCATTTCCCCTTCCACCACTGCTTCGCTTCACTTTTCTCTGAACCTTTTTCCTTTAACCATTTTACCTCCTCCTGCTGCGAGGAATTCTGTTTCTCCCTTCTCTCTCTCCGCGTGCGTGCGTGTTTTACCTCCTCTTCCTACGCCAGCCAGCAAACCATCTCGCATAATTTATTTGTTGTGTGTTGGATTGTTTCACTTCTCTCTTTCTCTCTGCCGGCAAAAAATTAATTACTAATCATTCCCTTCCCTTCCCCTCCCTTCTCCCCCACGCCTCTTCTTTTTGTTTTGTTTTGTTTTTTTTTTTTTTGGCTGGTGAGTTTTCCATTCCTTCCCCCCTTTTTTCTTATAAACATTTTATTTATTTACATCAAGATCGCTTTGCTTGCCTTGCGTTATGAGATCAAGATTTTCTTGTTCTTTTAATATCATAAAATCTTGAATCAGATTGAATTTGTTCTTGATAATTATTGCTGCACTTTGGATCAACATTTATCTGTCTATTGAGCTATCACTCCCGGCCTCATCTGATCTGATCCGTCGCTCTTCGATTGCTTTATTATGCTTCTTACTATTCACTAATCCATTGTCATTTTGTTTATTTTTTTGCTTCTTCTACAATCTGTTCTGTTGTATGCTTGCATATTATAACATAAAAGCTTCATTCATTTGGTCAACTGGCTTCTCAAGAGCAGAGCTGCCCAATCCATTCTTAGCTTCATTTCCTCTTACTCAACCTTTTCCATATTTCCCTTCTTTCCATTTTTCCCCTTTAATCAAAATTAATCTTCTTGTTTATCCCTAACCTCAGAGCAGAGCAGAGAATCGTGGTTTTATCTTATTTATTGATTGATTGTCATCGGGATTTTCCTCGAGTACCGTGGATATGCATGGTCATTCTCACCATGATTCTGGAAAACAAGAACAAATCATTTCCCATTTTCTATTGAAGAGCTTGCACATCATTTTGGAATCCAGGATTCCCTCTCTTCATCCCCATAATCACCCTCGGGACTTTTGTTCCATTTCTCATGTTAAAAAGAGTGACAAATGGTTCAATTTAGCTCTTGGAGACCGCCCTGCTGCTCTAGATAACTTGAGTTTTTGGCACAGAAATCTCATGGATCCCATGGTTATTGATGTAATACTTGTTCACCAACCGTCTCCTCCATCTTCATCCATGCACAATTTGTATGTTGACCCCGGGACATCTGTCGAGACAGTTTTAGAGAGGTGGGTTGTTCACTATGAGTCCCTGCGGGTTATGCCTCCCCAAACCGCTGAAAGTTCTGCCTCTTACAAGAAGACATATAAGAAGTCAATCATACTCTTACGCTCCCTTTACTCCCACATGAGGCTTCTCCCAGCATACCGGATCTTTCGTCAGCTAAGCTCATCCAAGCAAACTTACAATTTTGATATCATTTACAAAGTTTCTTCATTTTGCGAACCCTTTTCCAGTGCAGATGAGGAATTAATGAAGGAGCTCAGTTTTGTCCCTGTTGAGGCCCTGCCTGGCAGCCTTTGTGTATCTGTGACCTATCGTTCAACACTATCTGATTTCAAGCTTGAGCCTGTCACAACTATGCCACCAAAGATTATAATGGACTATGTTGGTAGCCCTACCACTGATCCTCTTAGGTCTTTCCCCTCTTCAGAGAAGGGAGTTGGTGCTACATCCTTTCCCCTGAGAGGAATGCAACCGCCTGTTTCTTCTCCTTTTCAACGCCCTCATAGCTGGACAAGCGGTTACCATAGAGCAGCTCATATGATGAACCAACCACTTGGTGGATCTCCACCACCTTATCGCACATCTCGCATGACGTGTGATTTTCCATCTTCTCCTACTGATTTTTATGGCCATAGAGCCCAAAACTATCGACCACCAACTCCTCAAAAGGCTACTTGTTATGATGAGTACCAGATTTCCCCTCCATTCTCACCATCAATGTCCCCTTCTACCCCAACACACCTCTACAATACTAGTCCTGTGCTAGCTCGCGTTACTTCAGAAACCGCACCCGTAACTATTCCACTTCCTATATCAGGCAGAAGTTCTAGATACCTTTCTCCTAACTTTTCTGATTCAAATAGGCATTCTCTTCCACCTTTATCTCCCAGAAGCACAAAGCACGATTCATCATCACAGGAGTCTCCTTCTGGGATTCGATCATTCAAGAAATCAGAAGCTATAAGGTTTGCCGAGTTAAACTCTGGCAATGTAAATCATTATTCTGGTCAGAAGGTAGTCTTAGCTCCCATCGACATGTTTTTAACGGTTTTCATTCCTGCATGCGAACTCCATCTATCTAATCGTGTTCTGACTAATGAGGCTAATTTTATTTGTTCTGTAGCTGCTCAAAGATAGCAAAGATGATTCAGGGCGCTTCTCAGGATTGTTATCTTCTAGTGGTTCTCCACGCATTGGTTTTTCTAGAAGTTCAAGTAGATTATCTTTCCAAGATGATTTAGAGGATGACGATTTCTCATGTCCTTTTGAGGTTGATGATGTTGACACATCAGATTCCTATGCCAGGTACCTATATTTACCTCAAATATTCAGCTGCGATAAAATGGCAGGCATAATTAGTGTTTACCTAACCAATATTTTATTCTCATGTGGATATTTTCAGTATGAACATCTCTGCTATGTTGGTTGCATGTTTAGTTTGGATCTATTGGGTAAAGCCTTGTGATTGGTCTCTAGATTGCATGAAATAGTTCTCCTGAAAGATAGATAGTTCAGTTTGTTCCAGTTTTCTCGATTAGTTTTGTTATCAATTCCATCTCTATTGTTGTTTCTTTGTTTTAACATGAAATACTTCTCCTGAAAGATAGAAAGTTCAGTTTGTTCCAGTTTTCTCGATTAGTTTTGTTATCAATTCCATCTCTATTGTTGTTTCTTTGTTTTAAGTCGAGGGGGTGATGTGGAATGCTTTGTTTGATATTACGTTATCTAAGCTAATAGTAGTATGGAAAATTAATAAATTTGTCAAGGGAGACCTAAGGAGAAAACAGGTAGTAGGAAAAGATAAGTTTAAATGCAAGGATACTCTCAAATGAACAAGAGAGATTTTATGTCTGAAGAAAGATAGCATAACTTGCTTGCAGTTTGGCACAACCTGTTCCATGATATCTCCCACTGATGAAGTTGAGAGAAAACACAATGATGCTTTTATTTTCAATCCTGGTATTTTGACGTTCCATGATTCATCATTTTGTTTGTGCATTTGCTCTTTGTGCTCAAGTTCACCTGTTTACGATGCTTTTCTTTTCAATCCTGACATTTTGACGTTCAATGCTTTTGCTGCTGGGTTATTTTTCTTATTTATTTTAATCACCATGACCTTCGTTTTGCATTTTCTTTTGAGTCCAGTTCCCACACTGCAGCAGTAGGGAAAAAATCTCAAGATGCTGCTGTTGGTATCCTTGTTCAGATGCTGCGGACAGCGCCTCCCCTGCGACAAGATCCAAGTTGTTACTCATCCCAATCCATGAGGACTGATGTAGAGGAAGGGATAGGCATAGCTTCTGGGTTTTTTATGCCAAGAAAGACAGGAGATGCGCTAGAAGAGCTGAGGAGTTACAGAGAAATGAAAGACCTACTACTCTCTAAGAGTGGAACTCGGGCGGTCAGCAAAGAAGAAGCTTAACTGCAGCTGGTTCTGGCGGGTTCATTATCTTAGAGAGACTTTGAGTTAGGAAGGGAAGGTACACGAAGGAACTGTTGTAATCAAAATAATTAACAACAGAAGCTCCACCATAATACATTTTATAACATGACAGACCATTCTGTGAAGATAGAGTTTAACATATTACGGGAATGAATGTCGAACGTTGGCGCAATTACGGGACCTGTTTTTGGTTCGGTTCTGTTGAGTCAGCTAAAGCAAGTTCCCGAATGAAAGGGATGGCAAGTAGTTGCAAGTTTTAAGAATTTGTGAATTGGAGGGTAGGATGAACTGCCTGCTGTAGTAATAAATTATTTTAAAGATGTATTGAGGCTTATAATATCTTTTATGTGAAAATCTTACATTTGCAACAGTAATGGGTAACAATTTATAAGCGAGAGAGAGAGAGGCCACGCATATTGATTAATTCATAAAGAAATTCTTATTTAACTTCGTTACTTCTCTACTGAATAGTTAATTTCATCATTTTTTTTTTAGAATAAATCTTCATTATCTCAATCCATTGGAAAACTGATATTTTGCCTCTCTTTTTCTTCCTGAAAATTGATTTATTATCGTTTAATTATTAGGAGTATTAATTAAGACAGAAACTAGTATCCGTAAAGGACAACACGGAGGGCAGGCAGTTGGCAGGCAACTAACTACGTGTTTCTGAGTTTTTTTTTTTTTTTACTCAAGTCAACTAACTACGTGTTTCTGAAAAACATTAAATTAATATATATATATATATATATATTTAAAAAAAAAATTTTTTTTTTATAGATTTTATGCATTAATATTAAAAATAATAGGGCTTTCTTGTATTCTACTCCTACTTATGCCGCGTTGCCTCCACGTCTGCCTTCCTGATGATATAATCCTATTCTTCTTTGGTTCCTTCAAAAAGTTTTACACTGATCGCTCTGCCTGGTACACTATAATTATATCTTGCAATGCAGGATGGATAGAATATAATTAAAGAAATAATAAAATGGATTCTCTTGCAAGTTGTCCCTTAACCCCTCCTCCGTATTGAATTATAAATATTCGATGGTGGATGCTTGCATGCCAACAACCACTTTGACAAGGATGATGATGGTGATGTTGTTGTTGATACTGAAAAGGATGAGCAATTTGCAAGGGACTTGGAATTGGCCCAACAGCTTTCTCTTGCCCCTCCATCTTCTACACCCACAGCTCTAGAGAACAACACCATGGTTGAAAAGATTTCTTGTTTGATTGCTTTGCAGAATAGGAGCTCCTTTTACCATGTCAACCCCCGGGTGGCTTGATCTCCTTGTTGTCCTGATGCCAACACCACTGTCTTCCTGTCTGGCTGAGGTGACCATTTTCAGAGCTTGCGTTCTGCAGATGTTGGATGGGTTGTGGTTGGCGTAACACCCAAATGCTTAGTTCCCATTTGCTTTCCCATAGACAAGATGCCAGAGAAGTTTTGTTTGGTGGCTCTGTTTTTGTCTCCGACATTCCCTTTTTCATAGGTGGCTTGAGGATTGCCTGGGAAAAAAGGTTTTGATGCCCTTGGCTCTCATCATTTCAACAATTCTGTCTATGGTTCTAGACATCGGATTGGAACTACTGAATGTGCTTCCCCTTTTGGCTCTTTTGGCCTTCGTGCTAGAATTGTTGATTTTGGTCCTGAGGAATTGCAAAGCCTTTTTCTTTCTGTTCCCAGTACCAGTCTTCCCTCACCTCTCATGACAACAAATGCCAGAGGCAAGAGAAAAGCTTCTCAGGTTTATGAACCCATGGATAGATATCTGGTGGGTCGAAATTGTGATGTTTCGCAGCTAGAATCTGTTGTGAATGACAAGTCTCGATCCTCTACCAACAACAAGGCTGGTGGAAGTGATTATTCTGTGGCAAATAAATTTCCATGAAAGAATGAGGGTCATCGGGCTCTTCTCGATGGGATGTGGAATTATTTTTCAAAGAAAAGCTGCCTGAAATCGACATGTTGTCATTTCCAACAAAGCGCAAGTTATTCTTGCCATGCATCTTACTATTTGCTACATAGTTTTATGAAAAAAAATGTAATTCTTGAATTATTTTTTATATTTGGTAGTATAATAAAAAATAAATTAAAAAATATTTTTTAATATTTAGTTATGCTATGGAAAATAAGCTAAAAAATAACTTATTAATATTTTATTTTTTTCAAATTTATTAAAATAATGAGAAACAAATCTTACAAATTAAAAAGTTGAATGAGAATAAAATTGAAAAAAATATAATTTCATAAATTATCTCAAATGAAATAAATAATAATCAAAATAATAGAGATCAAATTTAAAAAAAAGATGAAGAAATTAAAATAATAATAATTAACATTTCATAAATTATTTCAAATAAAATAAGTAACAATCAAAAGAATAAGAATCAAATTTTATAGATAAAAAATTTCAATAAAAAAACGATAAGAAAAAAATAAAATAACAATTATAAAAATAAGTACCAAAGTTAATATAAAAATTAAATTTTAAGAGATAAAATTGAAAAATAAATATTAAAAACAAAATATATATAGCAATCAAAATTTTGAGGATCAAATTTGATATAATCAGCAAATAATATGATATTTTTAAATTTTTCACAACTTCCGGAAAGTATTTTTAACCTAAATTTTTCAGAAAAATAATTTTCTTAAAATTAAGTTAAATTTTTTTTTTGATCAAAAAATATTTTTTATTAATTAACTTTTTTAATAATAAATAAACACAAAAAATTTTTATTGGATTGAAGTCAGGCGTCACGAGAATAAAGTGCTGCAGTACAACCTCTTGATTTTGGACCCTGCTCATGTAAGTAATAAACCTCCTGCGTTTTCGGCTTGATTCTTGAAGCATGTAATAAAGGACACCAAAATATTCAAAACCTTAACATGCTAATTCCCTATTCATGTCTCACTGTAACTATTCTTATGGGAATTCAGGTTGTTACGTGCAATGAATCTTGCATTTAACTGTTTCCAGTGTTCAACTTCAGTGATCAGGATCAGCCATTTACAAGAATAATTTATTGGTTCCATCTTTCTTCCTCTTTGGCCTTAATATTAGTAATGAATCTAGAAAATATAATGCTCTTTGTAATTTGTATCCCCCAAATATCCAGAGGTTAGAGCTAGTTAAATTCTAGCCTTTCTATCTTGATACATTTCTGCTGAGAAATTGTTGTCACATAACTTGTGGAAAGGACATGAATCCTATAATTTGTGGTTTTTGAAATAATTCAATCCATATGACAAGTTTTCAGTTTGGAAATCTTTGTTGAACATTGACATTGAAGAAGCCCCATTACCAGGTTCTACTCCTCTAGTTAACCTGTTTTCTCTCTCTATGCTGTTATTTCATGTGGAAGCTTCACATCGGATTTTTCTTCTTCCTTCTTTCCAGTTGTGTCCCATTGATCCTGGGATAGCAAATGGACAGGAGATGGAGCAGCTCAAGAAAATAGATGGCGTCTTCATTGCATTTTAGAAGAATATTTCAAATTTCTGTGCTTCTCTTTGATCCTTGACCATTGGTAATTAATTAAATCTCATCCCTTTCTTTTTAATGATGAAAAGGACATTTGCATCTACATCATGCTTTGACTTGTAGTTGATATATAAAGTTCACGCAGTAAACTAACATCTATGATGGAAGAGGAATCACTCTTCTATTAAGTTCTGGAGCTGGTATAATCTCGAATATAATCCATCAGATGTCGCTATTAGAGCTGAGTGGCTACCCATCTGAACAATCTCACCTTTATCCATTACGACTATAGTATCTGAGTTTTTAACTGTAGAAATCCTGTGTGCAACTGTGATCTGTGTGGTTGTGTACCCGGAGCCCCTGTTGTCGTTCAGTTTTACTGATCCCAAAGCACTCACTATAGATCTTTCAGTCTCAGTGTCGAGGGCACTCGTTGCTTCATCGAGGAGCAAAATTGCAGGCCTTTTTAGTAGGGTTCTAGCAATTGCTATCCGTTGCTTTTGTCCACCTGAAAGTTGGCAGCCTTTCTCCCCTACAACTGTATCATACCCATCAGGAAAATTACTTACAAACTCGTGTATATTTGCCTCCCTTGATACCTTCACAATTTCAGTTTCCGAAGCCCCTTCATTCCCATAGATGATATTGTCTCTTATTGAGGAGCTAAAAAGAAGTGGTTCTTGTTGCACCCACCCAATTTGTCTCCTCAATTTCCTCAGATTGTATTCTCTTATATCCTTCTTATCAATTAAAACCCTTCCTTCCCTTGGATCATAGAATCTTAGCAAAAGGGCCAAAACCGAGGACTTTCCAGATCCGCTTGGCCCAACAAGTGCCACCTTTAATCCAGCTTCAATTTGTAAGCTGAAGTTGTGGAGAACCGTCACTTCTGGTCGTAATGGGTAGTTAAATTGGATGTTCTGAAATTCAATTCTCCCCACGATCGTTTCAAGATCTGGACTCTTTGGAATATCTGGTTGAATTTCGGTCTCCCGGTCAAGGGTTTCGAATGCAGGAGCCAGTACACCAATGGCAGAGATGACAGTGGGGATCAGAGTCCATAATTCTGTGATTGAAGGTACTGTAAGAGAGAAAATCTGGTATGATCTTATGCCATCTAAGAAGGTGGCTTGATGTTTGTCAACTAAATGTGTTGTGTACCATAGAGCAACGGCATGTGCAATATTCCATAAACAAAGGGAGACGCCCTGAATGAGCCCATATTTGATACTTTCGTTCCTGCTCCTCCTTTTTGGATTTTCCAGACATATCTTGGCTTTCTTGAGAATTTGCTCTTCATGGCAAAATGATGCAATGGTTCTTATGTTGGCTGTGGACTCGGAAGCAAGTTCAACAAGTTCAAAATGTGCAGCAGCAGAGTCACCTGAAAATCCTTTGGCAGACTTGGCTTGAATTAGTCCACCTATGAAATGGCAAGGCATCACTGCCCAAGCTACCAGACCCATTCTCCAATTGACAACCATGCTAACAATTGTTGCAATCAGAATGGAGGAGAGGCATTGGACAATTACAGACATGCGATCAGAAATTATGATTTTGACCTTGGAGGTGTCGTTGATAATCCGAGAAGTAAGTGAACCAACAGTGTTCTCAGGTTTCTCAAACCATGCTAATTCATTGAGTAGAACACCTGCAAAAACAGGTTTAATTTGTATACTTATGGCTTGATCAGGAACAGAGATTGATTAATGGTGATGCGAGGATATATGACAAAAATATGTAAGTGATGATGCAGGTACTGGTTGACATAACTGATACCTGAATATAAAGCTTGTCTGAGGTTTGCCATTGCCTTCTCTCCTACTGCTCCAAAGAAGTAGTGCTGCAAGGTGTGCGTGAATAATGAAAGGAGTCCTATTAGAGCAAACATGATTGAAAACCAACCAACACGGCGATTTGCATCTTCCTTGTAGTATGTCACTCCAACCGTTATAATGAAGTACCCGAAAAAGGGCTTTGAGATACCAGAGAAAGCCGCTGCAACAGAGCCAATGACAGTCTTTACAAGATCTTTATGTTCCAATCCAAACCATATTCTGAAGAATGGACTAGCTTCCTTCCTTCCTTTCTGGTCCTCTTGCAAGGGAGGTTTGCAAAGGTGCTTGTTGGGTTCTCCACGTTCCTCATGTTGATCAAGGTCTGCAGATAAAAGCTGTTGGTTGGTACTTGCTGATTCTTCAGACTCTGCAGTTCTGTCATATGGTTCACATTATTCAATTAGACTCTTTCTGTTACTGAATTTATGATGAAGGAAGAGGGACAAACCAACCTTGAGTTGTTAGCTGTGCTGATGTTCTGCATGCTAAAAAGTTTACCATACACTTTGCTGGTCTCTAGTAAGCTGCGGTGTGTTCCTGTCTCTATAACTTGTCCATTCTCTACAATCGCAATCATATCTGCATGAATAATAGTTGACATCCTGTGTGCAATCAAGATGACTGTTCTTCCCTGCATAGCCTTCTCAAGGGCATCTTGAACCAGCTTCTCTGATTCTGAATCGAGTGCACTTGTGGCTTCATCAAGCAAAAGAACTGGAGGATTTTTTAGAATAGCTCTTGCTATGGCAATTCTCTGCTTTTGTCCCCCAGATAATTGGAATCCCCTTTGGCCTACCTGAATGTTGTCATTGTAGTCACACATAACAATTTCAATATAGAAACAAATTTGTAGCATATTATTTACAGGTGTATCAATTGAAGTATTCACAGAGATGGAGGAACACATTGTATCTGTGTTTCACCGTGTTTCATCCCTTAAAGTCCATGCTCCTGGTAATTAAGTGAATTATTTCATACTACAATGCAGGTCATCGTTGTATCTGTGCTTGCTCTGCAATGGCTCTTATATCTATGAGAAAGTTCATACTAATTAATCACAGAAAATTCTGTTTTAGACGCTGTGGTAAAAAATGAACCAAGATGCATTGGTAATTAAAATAGTGGTTCGTGTGGAGCAACTAGATAGGGAGCAAGTAAATGACCTCTGTTGAGTACTGATTTGGTAGTTGAGAAATGAAGGAATGTGCATTTGCCATCATAGCTGCGTTTTCAACCTCTTGATCATCAGCACCCATGTTTCCCACCATTAAGTTATCCTTGATCGTCCCAGCAAAAAGGGACGGTTCTTGGGAAACTGCTCCTACGTTCCTTCGCAGAAATTTCAAATCAAGATCCTTAATGTTATGATTGTCGATGAGGATCTCCCCTGGGAAACAAAGGGTTGCACATTTTGTCAGGGTTGACAGATCAGGTTCAATCATGTATTTTCATGAAAAGCATCCATTCCTGTTTTCATGCATTTAAACTAGATGCACATGGCATATACAATTTTAGGATCTAGGGTTTTGGATGTATGGATACGTTATAAATGTATCCTAGTGTGTGTGTGTGTGTGTGTGTGTGTGTGTACATATCAGGGTTCCTTGAATTGTAGTTTAATCATTTTCGTTGAATGGGAGGAGCTGCAAACCTTTGGAGGGATCATAGAACCTTGCAATTAGGGAAATAACAGTACTCTTCCCGCACCCACTACTTCCCACCAACGCAACCATTTTTCCAGATGGAATTGACAAAGAAAATCCCTTGAGTATCAGTGCGTCCTGCCGGGATGGGTATGCAAAGTGTACATCACGTATGTCAATGTTGCCATCCACTCTATCGAGAGTCTTCCCCTTTGAATCATTAGTTATGAGAGGCTTCCTCTGGATAACATCAAAAAGTTCATTTCCCGCAGCTTTTGCCTGATTGAAGATTTGCATGTCTGGAGCAGCGTAAGTGAGTGATCTGCATATTGATCAAACAAGTCATCCTTGTTTACGCATCTGAATAAAAAAAGCTAGATCCATCTGTCTTTTCATCAAAGGAGGGATCCTACAGAAGACGCCACTACTTACATAGCTCCGAAGAGAATGCTCATAATTGCAGCTAAGACGTCACCGCCATGTGCCCTCTTGGCAGTGACTACAACGGCACCAACCCATATGATGAGTGCCCAAGAACAGAACGTGACTGTTTGAAACGTTCCTATTCCAACTCCTTTTATCAGTGCTTCCACTTTGCTTTTGGAAAGCTGCTTGGCCATGCTCTCTGAAAAAGTTTTGATTGCATAACTCTCCCCAACAAATGCAAAAACTGTTCTGATTTGAGACACGGTCTGTGATATATATGATGAAAAGTAGGAAACAACTCAATTAAACAACGATCATATATATTACTAACAGCCTAATTAATTAATTTACCCTATGTTTTGAGCTGGATATATATGTACCTGCTCAACCATAGTGGTAGCTTCTGAAAGGTAAAGCAGTTTAACTGTTGAAACAGTGTTCATTTTCTTGGTGTAAGTGGCTCCAATCACAAGAATCATAGGAACAACTAATAAGGAAAGCAGCGCCACCTCCCAACAGCATATGGCAGCAATTAAGATTCCAGAAAAAAAAGTTGCAAAGCTCGATAGAAAATGGCCCAACTGCATATATATATACGGGGTCGATACGTTATGATAAATTATATATATTAGCACCATAGTTTTGTTTTTCGGACAGCAAATTAAAGAGAAATTGATCGAATATATATGCACGTACCTTCTCCCCAATTGCATCTTGTATGATGCTCATGTGGTTAGTGACTCCAGTGATGATTTTTCCACTTGATAAATCTGTATCGAAAGCCCCAACATCCTGGCTAAGGACTGCTTCAAGGAAAGCGAATCTTAATCGTGCTAACTGCCTTTCACTTGCATACATCCAGCATCCGACCTCTGCAAAATTTAATTAATTCCAAGTGCATGTACATTCACGCGAGATACAAAGTCAATATTGACGTCTTTGTGTTTCGATCAATACATTGAATAAGTTGCCTTGGCATGCATGTTGAAACTAGTTTTTTTTTTTTTAAGATCTAATGATGGGATGCATAAAATCAACTTACCCAGTATTCCAGCTGGAAAGGTGGCGATGGCCATGTACCACACGAACGGAATAACCTACAGGTATATAGATGTACACATTTTGAAGATAGATAGATAGATATACAGATTTGCATGGAAATTAATGGAGATGCATGGGAATATTACATATATACATATATATACATACCTTGTCGAGGGCTTTAACCATGGCAGCATCGTCTCCGATGTTGCTTCCAAATGCATTGAGGGCTTTACCTAGCAAGAGATACCCTATGGGTTGAGCCGTGCCATGGATGATAGAACCCAAGGTTCCGAGAGCCATTAGTAACCAATCCACCGCATCAGCGTAGCTCAACAGCTTATGAAATGGTAAAGGTTTATTGATGATCTTCTTATCCTTCTTCTTCTCGTTCTCAATATCAACTACATTAATATCTTTACTACTCTTGTTTTCCTCCACCTCTATGACAAGATCTTGGGGTTTGGGGGACATCTTGAGCATTTTGCTAGCTCTGGCCGGTGCTATAGCTTCTCTTGTAATTGATTCCACACTACGCTAGAATACACAACTTGAGATTCACTTGCATTCTGTTAGGTATAATAATTAGCTTACATACGAGGATATTTATATTCCTATTTCACAATTATCAATGTGCAATAAGGAATATGTAGGTGGATATTCCCGGGATGCGGAGGAAAAGATTGGAGTTTTGCTCTTGGTTGCATCTCTTAAGCCCTATTCATGTCAGCAAAGCCAGCTTTCTGCATAAAACATGCACAAGGGTCTAGAGATAAGAATTTAATTACAAATTGATTTTTCTCGCGCGCACACACATATATAGTTGAAATTAAAGGCAATCCATCACACACACACACTATTATTAATTTCGCATATGGATGGCATCCGTCTCTCTCTAACTAAAACTGTGATGTGTTTTGCACATAAGACAGACAGCACTGCTCATTATCATTGATCTTGTCACCAAAAGTATAGAGAGAAAATTAATTTAGATATATACATATACACACACTGTTATACATTATTGATTCATCATGAGTTCAATTTATTCTTTTAAATACATCAAGTTATATATAGAAAGTATTGATAAGGTTTAAAAATTCAAGTAGCTTAGAAGTTAGGTTTATATGTTAAATAAATAGTTAATTTCTTGTTTTTAGTAATTTGATTTATTTTCTCTAACTAAGATGACTAGTACATGTAAAAGATCTTATTTATTAGATTTGAGGACTCTTAAAAGCTTAAGTATTTTTTTAAAGAGAAAAAACAATGATATTTTAGATATATATATATATATATATATTTTTTTTGAGAATATATACGCTAAAAAATGTTGTGAATGAAGAGATTGTAAACCTGAAATTTAAAAGATTTATGGGGTATTTATAGTTTATGAGTCTTGTCCTTCTATGAAGAGGAGAGATTGAAGAGTCACTTCATCCCTGTGATATGTATTACATGAATATAAAATATCGAGAGACTCACGTGGGGTCTTGAAATTTTTTACAATGAAGTGTTGGCTTCAGGTAAGGTGAATGAGCTTATTAAATGAAAAATAAATTCAAGTACGCTAGTTGAGGTTAATCACATTAGGCTCAGACATGGTAGCCTGAGCTCATGTGAGTGCTGGGGTGCACACCCGCCACATGCCTGACCCAATGCATCTTAATAAAAATTGGGTTTAGACATGATAACCCGAGCCTATAAAAATATTTCATTGGGTTTTTTAATCTTATTAAATTTGAATTAATCAGTAATTTACTCCTGGCGTCAAACGGTTTCGTGGATAAAATATACTGTATAAAAGGATTCCTTGACTGCATGCAAGGAATTAATTAGTGTAAAAGGCGCCTTTGGGTATTTTACTGTAGAAGCCACCTTTGTTCACTTACACACAAAATACTATGGATGGTACTATGCAATTTTTACAATTTTATTTTGATTTTTAAAGTTTTATCTTATCCAATTTAATTCTAATTAAAGGTCAATTATTTTTGATTTTTTAGTTAAGGGTGAAGTTGAAAGAAAAAGGACTAGAATGAAAAGGGCACAAAATATGAATGTCATGTTAAAAGTTTTAAGAAAGATACATTTTGGTCCTCTAACTTTAAAAATTATATAAATTTTTAAATTTGAGCACCTCATTTTTTTTCCAGTTCAATTTTGAATTTTTAGAGTGTTTAGTAGGTGTTTTTGGGTCCAAAAATAAATTGAAAAACAAGTTTTTAGATTAAAAAAACCTTAAACCCTGGTTTTTACTGTTATGAACAAAACAAACAATGCATCATTTAGTTTTTTTTTTGGTTAAAAAATAAGATCCCACTCCACCCTAAATACGACCATAAAAAAAATAAAGGGTCTACGCCCTACAGGCTTAACAAAATGAGCTTAACAAAATGAGCTAGGGAGTCTGACCTCAGGTTATAAGGTCTTTGCGTTTTGGGTTTGTTCTAGGAGAAATTACTCAGCCTCTTGGATAATTTTGGGCCATCACACACACACACACACAATATATATATATATATATATATATAATAACCAAGAATGGATAGTGAAATTATAAAAAATCCGCGACACTCAATATTCAACCACTTCAAGAAGCTTCCAACTTGTTTTAAGATAATAACAAAGGGGAAAACTGTAAAATTTCAAAAATGTTATTGTCAACAAACCTCAAAGCTTGAAAAAATAACGAGATTTTTTATTTTCCAAAGTGAATGAACAGTAAGAGAAAAGACTAAGAATTGTAGAAAGAAAAAGAAATGCAAGGAATTACAACAATGCCACATTTCTTTAGAGATGATATATTTTACTTTATACTAAATTACTTCTCATAAAATGTGTTAGAGAAAGAGAAAAAAATTTTAAAAAAATCTTCATAATATCATTTTGTATTTTAGTTTCTTTGTTAATTATTGTAAATAATAGTAATCTTTAAGAAAGAGGATGGAACGGTCCATAGTTAAAGATTTGGATAGCATAATTGTTAGACCTTGTTTATTTTTACAACAAAAATACTATTTATAAAAAAATTAAGAATATTTTTTTTGTTTAAAATTAATTTTTTAATATATTAATATTAAAAATAAAAAAAATTATTTTAATATATTTTCATGTAAATATAAAAAATTAGCCATGTAAAAATGACGGAGAGTGAGAGACCATAATTAATCATAGCTATTTTTTATTTATTTATTTTTGATAATTATAGATATTCAGGTCAATTTACACATATCTCGATTAAATCTTCAATATTCTAGAGTTAAAAGACAGTTTTTGCTAGACTAAGAACCTGAGTCACACCTATATAAATATTTATTAACAAGGCCCTTTGCTCGGTTGGAGATAACATATGGGGCTAAGGCCCTCTTCTAGTTAGTATAATTAGTGTAGCACCTTTCTTTTTAGGGTTTAAAAGCGAAGCACTTCGTTCGAGTTTTCTCTAAGGGCAGTTTTGAGTGGGCTTTATCCGTATGAGCAGAGCGTTCAGCAGTGTGGATAAAATTTAGTGAGATTTATTCATGAAAACATCCCCTTTTTAGTTCAGGGCATTCCTCTTTAGTGATTGGCACCTTTAGTTATTTCTCGCCATGGGATTTTGGTGTTTGCCAATCTAACTCACTAAGCTTCTAGTCTCAATCCTAATTCAGAGGAATTTCTCACACTTAAGAGTTGGGTCGTAAGAATGTTTTTTTAAAAGGATTTGTCTTTGTATGATCAGTGTCTAACCAAAAAAACTAATGTAGATTGAATGAACCCGATTAAAAAATTCTAAAATTTATATTATTGAAATTAATAATATTTAAAAAATAAATTCAAAACATGATAAAGTAAGCTACAATTATCGTAATATTTCATTATTCCTCGTAGAAATGGAAATAAAGGTAGCAGCACTAAGCAGTAAGCACAACTACCTTTATTGTGGGCTGGACAAGTAAGAGCAAAGGCCTAAAAGCAGCGAGTGGCTATCAAGCACTCGTTTGACACCAAGGAAAAAATAGCTCAGCCTCACCTTAGAGACTTCTCCCTCTCTCAAAGTATCAAGTAGAAATTGTAGAATAGCATCACCAACTCACTCCCTCGCTAACAAAATACCAATGGAACGCCAGGAACACAAATTGGTGTTGGAGGAGGAGGAGGAGGAGGAAGTGCTGTCTCTGCAAACCAGGCAGTTTCAGCACAACAACACTGCTGCAGACACTACTACTCTGCTTGCCAATATTTCCTCTACCAACGATGATGGTAATGGCAATGGTAATGAAAATGGAAATGGAATTAGTAGCCTTATTAGCAGCAGCAGCAGCAGCAGCAGCAATAGCAGCATTAATGACCACTCAGAGACTCCGAAAGTAGGAGTATCATCTCCCTGTGGATCTCCACATAAACACAGTGGGGATGAGGAGAGAGTCCACCATCTAGATAGCGTTTACTTTGACCAAAACCAAGGTATGCTGCTCCTAAATCTTGTCACCATTTCTCTTCTTTTCCAATATATCCATCCGACCTCCCCTCCCGCTTAATTTTACTTAAATCAATAATACCTTAACCCTCTTCTTCTTCTTCTTCTTGGACACACAAATAAGTTATAGAAATCAAGATTTCTTTCTGTTGATTTCAATTGTTGGATCGATTGCCATTTCTTTTCAATTCAATAATCTAATTGGAATGCTACTGCAACTGGACCTCCTACGTTGGAACTCCGTGGATTGGTCATGTTCAGAATCATAAACAGTGCTCCCACATGCTCATAAATTTCGAAAATTTCAATAAACAGGAACCACGTTTCGTTTTTGACACAAGGTCAGTAGCTGCCAAATATTTCTCAGCATGAGAGTGCCACTTACTGTTACTGAAACTGCTAAATATTCGCAGTGCCGTTCAGTCCTCTGATTTATCGGTTCTATTCTACTATATTCCAGCATGCTGCCTTTTCTAGTCCATGCCAACAATTGTAGGATAAAATGAAGTTAATCAGCCTCCTATTTGCAGCATGATCCCAATTCCGTAATGTTCTCACAGGATGCTACTTTTGTGAGATATTCGTTTTATGTTATCATTTCTCATTACCAAAATATGCCTATCTGTAGATACGAGATTCAAGATTATTGTAAATAAATGAGATGTATCAATTACGGGATGATAACCAACATTAACTTGCCATTGCACTATCGTGAATTTGCTACTTTTGCATGATCCTCCGCTATTCTTCAGATATCTTTGTGTATCGAAATTGTAATTGTGCATATAGTTTATTGATCCATGTTCTGCAAATGAAATGCTCGCCTTCTGCATGAATGCAGGTGCTGATTCCATCGATGGAGTTTCAGACGTGAGATGTGGTGGTGTTACATGTTCTGTTTTTGAGACAAGTCCCGGAGATGTGGAAGTCCTTATAAAGAATTCTGAGATTCAGAAAAGTCTAATCAAAGATGTCAACCTTCAATCAAGGGAAAATTTGGACAATGAAGGGCTTTCTAGTTCAAGTCTTACACCTTTAGAATGTACATTTGAAGAACACAATATTAAATCAAAACCCTCTGACAGTGAAACTAGAGTAGTTGGAGATCTGGACTTGATAGAAGAAACAGACCAGGAAGTGACAGAATTAGATGTTGAGAAGGTATTAGAGAAGCAGAATACACATGATTTGTATTGCCCTAATTGTAATTCTTGTATAACCAGAAGGGTTATCCTTCGTAGAAGAACACGAAAGATTCATAAAGCACCCCGTAAACCAAAACACACAAAAGCTGACACAATTCTTCCCTCTCAGTCAGATGCCAATTCTACCTATTCAGATGCCAATTCTGCAGATTCAGCCAATGGTCCAAGTCATGATATAGCTAACATTGGTTCAAATGATATCCCAACTCCTGCAGTCGATGAATACAACGGTGATAGACAACCAGATGTATTCAGATGCTTATCATGTTTCAGCTTCTTTATTCCTGCAGGTATAGTAGTGATCTCTGCTCACTGAAAAATATACATTATGTTAATCTTTTATTATCTTAAGCATGGTAGCTTGTAAGAACGGTGATTGATGTGCTTCCTGCTTATGATTTTTAGGAAGTTACTGCTTCAAATGTCTTAATATACCTTTATATGGATATTATTGCTTAGAATGAGCATTAATTAGCAACCTATCAAACACTAGTTGGTCATGATGAGAGATAGAAGAGTCCTTATTATGCGAGTTGATGTGTGCACATATCACCAAAGTTTAGTCTGATAGTTTATTCTTCAGGTTGTGATTTCTTATCTTGTCGAAGTTGTGTTTGTTATTTTTAACTACATATCACATGTACACATTTTTTTTAAATTCTTTACTGTTTAATGCTTCCAACTTCTGTTTCACTTTGTTTCAAAATGAAACGTGGTTGATAAAATCTTGATTCAGATCCTAAGATATTTCAATTCGTTCGTGGTAGCTTCTAATTTGTATCCTTTTTGTAATGCTTTTTAGGCAGTCTTTGCTTTCTCAGTGATTCAATTTAATATTGATTTTATCATGACAGTATCAAGTATCATTTAGTGAATATGTTTTTTCTGATTGAAGGAAAGAAAATGATGATGAGTGTATAAAATGCTCTGCCATTTGGCTGATGATAATGAGTTCGTGTATGAGGGTAGTTATCTTTATTCTTTGTTTTCCTTTTCTTCTCCAATTTTATTGGCGCACGGGATTCCACCAATTTGGGTAGTCTTCATTTTTGGATGGATTTTTAAACCGAGGCTATCATACTAAGAAGCTCTCGTCAATGACTTAGGATCCAAATCCAATGTTCTTGACTTATGCATTCTATCAAGAGCCATATCTGCTCTGCTAGTTTAACTCTTTTGTTGAATTTTCCAGGAAATGGTTTTAAATTGTTTCGGGTATCATCCACTGAGAATGAAAATGAACAAGTTCCTCCGAAGATATCAACAACCAACACAAACTGGTTCTTATCTATTTTTGCAACGCATAAGAGGAAAACAACCACCGAGCAAGGTAATGCAGTTATTTTATCTGCAATTGACTCATTAGCACAATGATGTTTGCTCGAGACATTTTATATTGTTCAGGATTGTTACCTGTGCCTTTAATGCTTGCTCTGAAATTCTAAACATGACGCTGCTTGTTTGGAAAAGGTTTCATACTCTCATTTGGCTACAGTTCTTGCTTCTTTGTTTTTTGACGGGAAACATTTTTTGCATCTTGTTTCTTATTAACTTTAAGCCTGGCCTACTGCTGTTACTTTAACATGTTGATGTTTGTGAGTTGGGACTGGGGAAAGAGAGATTGTTAGTTACACTTGGAAATGCTGTCTTGCTACCAAGATTTAGCAACAATGATACTGTTAAAGTAAGATGGCATTTCCAGCAATACTATATTTAATTGACTTCAACATTGGAACAAGCCGGATCACATTAACTATGGTTGCAATATGCTGATCTTTACAAATGAAATTTAAATTTGCATTTCTATGTAAAGAGGTTGTTTCTAGGAATGTTATTTTAGAACCTTCGGCATTATCAATTTGCTATGCTTGTTTCTTTCACATGTAATGTTACTAGAAGTATGCAATTTATTGACAAATTGATTCCAGCCAAAGTTAATTACATATCATGCCTAATGAGACCGGCTGAGACCATACCAATGTACATCAGGTAGTTGTGTGCAGATGTTAAAACTTATATGAATGCAAGGATTTTCACACCACAGGAATGCTTAGTTGATATGCTGTTGCAGGTAATGCTGCAGCGGACCACACTCAAGTATGTGGAATGAATCAGGACACCTCATCAGGTTTTCCTAACAATGTTTCATCCTCAAATGGAAGCGATCATTCAGTAATGCCACATGCTGAAAGAACTACAGTCAAAATTGGAGAACATCCAGAAGGTTCTTATTCTAAACCTCACCAAAGTGGAACGGAATCTCTGAATCCTTCAACAATGGAGCCATTATTGCATGATAAATCACCACAAGGAATAAACCTCAATTCCAATTTGACAGCTAGGAATGGGATACTTGCAGATCAAAATTCTCCTCTCCTTTCTATTGATTTGCCACCAGTTGAATCCTCTTCTATTGCAGGATTAGATGATATAGGGGGTGCTTCTCTTAAAGATGGAATGGGGATTGTAATTTCTTCAAGGGAAACAAAATTTGCTGAAACTACATTGAACAGTGCAAGAGAGAAATCAGGTGATGCAGCTGAAAACTCAGGTATGACAGAACTTTAAGTTCCCTTGTTAAAAGAATGAGTAGGAGTCATGATGATTTGGAAAGATGCTTTTTGGTTATATATCCATTTTTTTGTACCTCCTAATGCGTAGTTATATTTCATTTTGTGAATTTCGTACTGGTTGGATTGGGAAGGCTTTATGGTCTTGTCTTTTCTTGAGTTATGAATATGCCTGTATTCATTGTTAGCCAGTCTAATGCCAAGGAAAAGTATTATACTGTGGACTTTCACTTTACCACATTATTTGGATGAGCCAATATAATGTGAGCGATTTGTGGTCTTGACACCCACATGTTAAGAGTTTCTGTGTGCAAGTGCAATTTTCTTTGTTTGATGTGTCTGCACATGCATGATTGTGTTCTCATCACATTTGTGCTCTGAATGTCTGCGCACCATTTGTTTTATTTTTTTGTTGCTTCAGCAGTAAATTTACCACAGTGACACTAATACACCATACTAAATTTTTTTCTGCGCGATCTTGTGCAGGTGGGTCTTCAGTGAACCATGCTATTGTGGATAGTGTTCAACAGTTACCATACTCTTCAGGTAGCATAGAGGGCCTAAAGGAAAATGCATCACTCCAACCCTGGCAAGGTGGAGTGAATCCTCCAGAGTATTCAACTTCCATATCTTTAATCCTTGAGCAGTCAGAGATACGAATAGAAGAGAATTTCAACATGGCAAAAGGGAATGAAAAACCTTTACGAAATGGTCGAGCCTCGTCAACACAAGGAACCTCATTACCCTCTCAATTGTATTCTAAAGAAGGATTTATAAATGATGCTGCTTTGAAATACTATGAAGTTGGAAAAGGTGCTCTAAATTCTTTGAGCCAAGGAACCTCAAGGCCTGAAAAGGAGAGAGTCAATATTGGAGAAGATGCAGTTAATTCTGTCAAAAACAAAAATATAGGTATGCACAAGACTCAGGGGTCTCGAAATTCTCCCTCATTTGAACTGGACAGGTTTTCCTAATTGTAACTTGATTCTGCTGTCAAATTTTATTCTAGAATGTGTTTTTTTCCTTACACCAGAGATCAACAGTTGCAATGCCAGCTGGTTGAGCTAGAAATGTCTTCATTATTATTGTTATCTGTGAGACTGTTTTGACATGAAGATAAGATGCAGGAAATGATGTCATAGTCACCATTGAAAAGGAGCCTCCAAAACGTGGAGATTCTGAGATTGTCTGTATTGATTCAGTAGAACCCACGAGTTTGCTGAACAGTACGAACAAGACAAATATGAGTGAACCTGGTGCTGGAGTAGGTGAATCCCGGCAATGGGAAATTATAAAAAGCATTGTCTTTGGCGGTTTAATAGAATCAATTACAAGTTTAAGTGTAGTGTCTTCTGCTGCTGGTGCTGGTGCTGCAAATTGTAAGTGTCATTTTTTTATCCCTAAATTCAACTCAATTGTACAGATTAGTTTTCTGAACAAATTCAATCTAGTTTTATCACCTTTTGAATTAATTTGCAACATTTTTAATGTGGTTCTGTTTTTATATGGTAAGAGGAACCTGTGTAATCAATCTGTTTCTGAAGTTTGTGAACATAAGCTTCCTTTCAAATAATTATATTTCATGTCTCATATTTCGTTTGTCATTTCTCCTTTTGAGTTCAGTAGAAATAAATATTTGATCAGTAACGGCAACTTGTGACGTTATTGACCTGCTGTTTCTGCAGTGAACATTATAGCTCTTGGCTTGGCAAATTTGATTGGAGGACTTTTCATAATTGGTCATAATGTGAGTAAACTTGGCAGCCCTTGTTGACAATAAGCATGTATAAGAAATTTAATATGTAGTAAAAGGGCTATCATTTGGCTTATATTTTGTTTTTATTATTTCCACATAGTATACAAGAAATATCAAATGCGGTTGAGCCTAGGCCTTAAGTTCGAGTCTTCTTCTGTTTGTTTCATCTAGTTTTGGTATTGTTTTTGCAGCTTGTGGATCTGAAAAATGATCGTTCCAATCAAGTGAATGAGCAGGAGGATCGTTACCAGGAAACACTAGGGCGACGGGACAACTTTTCATTCCATGCAACAGTATCTATTTTATCATTCCTTGTTTTTGGGCTACTGCCTCCTGTCATGTATGGATTCTTGTTTCGGAAGAGTGATGATAGAGATCTTAAGCTTGCAGCAGTTGGTGGGGCCTCTCTTTTTTGCATCATATTGCTTGCTGTAGGGAAGGCCCACATTCAGAGGAAGCAACCCAAGCCATACATCAGCACTGCATTATACTTTTTTAGCATTGGGCTTATGGCTTCGGGTGCTTCTTACATAGCCGGGGACCTCATCGGTAAACTATTACAGAAAATAGGTGGGTTTGAGTCAAACTTGCTTCAGGAATTGAAACCATCGGAGCCGGCGACATGGGCATCTTATTGAAGTATTGAAATCTCAATTCTTGACTTTTCTTGGTTTTTTCTTTTATTATTAAGTAATTTTAAATTGTTAGTAACTCAAAGAATATATATTTTTTTTTCAATCAGTCAGCCAAGTGATTGAATAATTAGGTAATGAATAATCTTTGAATAAACATGAACTAATTTTAACAAAAACTATGAGCGAAAACAAGGAGCGAAAATAATATTTATTAAAATAATGTAGTGATATTTTTGCTCTTTTTACAAAAAATTAATAATCCTTGAGATGGTAATTTGGGACATTAAGGTCTTTTCAACAGATTTATTAGTTATTAAAAAATTGATTGCAAAAAAATTAACATTGATGAGGAAGGTTATTTTTTTTTATATATTCACAATGATTTTTTTTGTTATTATATAAAATATAATATAATAAAAAAAGTGGCTAGTGTGTGCAATGAACGCATCAGAGTTTGAGAATCCTAGAGTTTAAATAAGAGTGAACTAAACTTAATGTTTGTGAATCCTAGAGTTAAAAAATTATAAGGATTTAGGGTTTGAGATTTGAAGTTTGAGGTCCAGGGTTTAAGGGTTGAAATTTATGGTTTAGGATTTTAGAATTTATGGTTTAAGGTTTTAGGGTTATGAGTTTGAGGTTTTCAGTTTGGGGTTTCAAGATTCAGATTTAGGGCTTTAGGATATAGGACTTTAAGGTTTTCAAGTTTCGGGTTTTCAGGTTTTGGGGTTTCGGGTTTTCAGGTTTAGGTTTAGGGTTTAGGGTTTAGGGTATTGGATTTTGAGTTTAGGATCTAGGGTATAGGGTCTAGGGTTTGGAGTTTACGGTTTCGAATTTAGGTTTAGGGTTTAGGGTTTTGGGATTAGGGTTAGGGATTAGGGGATTCGAGTTTAGGGTTTTAGATTTAATATTTAGGGTTAAGGGGTTTGAGGTATAAGGTTTAGGGTTTCAGGTTTAGGGTTAGAGTTTAAAAGAGCATAGCATTTAAAAGAGTTTAGGGTGTTAGGATTTAGGGTTTAGGTTTTAGGATTTTAGGGTTCAGGGTTTAGGGTTTTGGATTTCAAGTTTCGGGTTCGGGGCTTGAGGGTTCAGGTTTCGGGTTCAGGTTTCAAGTTTTTTGGGTTTTGGGTTCAGTTTCAGGTTTTTTGATTTCGGGTTTGGGGTTTAGGGTTTTAGAGTTTAAGGTTTGGGATTCAAGGTTTTAGGTTTATGGTTTTTGGGGTTTAGGGTTTTAGCATTTAGGGTTTAGGGTTTAGGGTTTGGGTTTAGGGTTTAGGGTTTAGGGTTTAGGGTTTAGGGTTTAGGGTTTTAGGGTTTTAGGGTTTTAGGGTTTAGGGTTTAGGGTTTAGGGTTTAGGGTTTAGGGTTTAGGGTTTCGGGTTTCGGGTTTCGGGTTTCGGGTTTAGGGTTTAGGGTTTAGGGTTTAGGGTTTAGGGTTTAGGGTTTAGGGTTTAGGGTTTAGGGTTTAGGGTTTAGGGTTTAG
>Ga0325411_1000961_pt1 | contig 31306 bp, 21 predicted proteins | sample PopdelMetagenome_13_FD_206181 | JGI IMG/M metagenome (GOLD analysis project Ga0325411, IMG submission 206181) | Populus deltoides microbial communities from Bellville, Georgia, United States - Xylem-PdIQD-R4 | ecosystem: Host-associated > Plants > Phyllosphere > Stem > Wood/Secondary xylem...
AATTAATTATAGGTGTGAAAATTTGCACCAAAAAAATAGATCGATGATGAAGATAAATAGAAGATCATAAATAAAAATAGCTTAATGTGACTTGCCAATTTGATGAAAAAAAAGTATTGATTCAATTAAATATCAAAGGGATCACAAAACAAAAACCGCATGGCTTTATTTAATTTAACTCATCAAATACTCAAGTCAATGACTGTCCGAATTACTAATTAAATCAGATCGGATTTTGTAATTATTTTCCTCTCTATCTTCTTCTATACAAACATAGAGAGCAAAAAAGGAAAGCTTTATTAATTTTTGGGAAACATGGGAGCTTTCGAGAATTAAGATGAAGAATGAATTAATGCCATTGCTACATTTTCAAGGGAGTTAAATTAACATTTGAAACTTGAAGGGGATGTTTTTGATATTTTCCCAGTTCATAAAATAAACCTTAAGGCTATTAAAAATAACTATAAGGATTTTTTTACATATAGATTTACATAATGTGTTTAGTCACAGTTTTTGAAAATGGTGGGCTTAGAGTGTAGGCGGTTTTGATTGGCAAATCTGAATTGGGTTTTTGAAATAATGGCCAGGCGTCATGGATGGCAATTCCCTGTTCATACTTTTCAAGTACATTTCTTTCCTTCTTTCCTTTTACATTTTTTTCAGCTTTTTTGGGTTTTGTTTTTAGTTACAGTTGTAGGGATTTTGGTTTTTTAGTTAGTTAAGTCAATTTATATCTGTTTCTAATTATGGACTGATGGATTTTATTTTTTTTTTGCTTTTCCCCATTAAATAACTATGGTGGAAGGATTTTGCTTTGACATGACAGTAACCTAAGAAAGATTTGTATTTATTTCTACTTTGGGGTGGTGTCCAAGTTTGCGTGTAAAGTTTCGTTAATGATGGCTTGGTTTATGAGATAAATGGGCATTTAAAATTTTGATTTTGAGCCAGATAGTTGTTGATATAAGGCTTAATTTAGTTGAGATCGCGTGATGTGACATTGCGTTAGTGTAATGTGCGTAATCTGTTTCAACTTATGATCCATGTTGCCCATTTTATAAGAAAAGCAAAGTGAATCTAGTCAAGGAGGGACCTACTTGAGTTGTTGTGATAACAAAACAAAGTCAAATGCCGCTAGTTAAAGTTCATATGAGCTGAATGTAGATAGTGATTGGTAGTATTTTGCAAACTGTTGATGGTATGGACAGGGTATTCATGCTTGTGTTCGGTTATATGAGTTTTAAGATCTTTGGTTCTGTATCCTGGGGAGATTTGTGAATAAATTGGATGGAGTCATGCATTGCTGTTTTCTTCAAAAATTAATATACTGGTGTTGAACTTTTCATGGTGCACAGATTGTGGCTGTAACAGTTTTCTTCCTGCTTTCTGTTGCATTCTATTCCTTTTTTGCTCCCTTCCTTGGGAAGGACATCTATGAATATGTGGCTATTGGTGTTTATTCTGTCTCGGTGAGCATGATTACTCCCTCTCCTGTTTTCTTTGATAATTGATTTGAATTTTTGTTCTGGGCTTCTGTCACCTTATTGCTTTTGCCCTCTTTTCTGATTAATTCTAGGCGCTCTCTGTATTTATTCTTTATGTACGATGCACTGCAATTGATCCAGCTGATCCTGGAATTCTGCTAGAAGCTGATGAGACAGGAGGCCATAAATCAGAAAATGACACATATCTGCCTGGTTTGTCTACTTACCATGTAGTTCTCTCACTAGAAAATCTATGAATTGCAAATTTAGATTGGAGTCAACCATTTGATTGGTAATGTATAACAAGGTTAATGAAACAGTGAAGCAGTAGCATGTGCCTCTTGGACCATTAGATTGGAAACTTGATTTTGCATTCTGAAATTTATCCAGGAATGCTGATGATCACGCTATTGTGTCTAAAGTCTAACCTGAAAGTTCCTTTAGTCTTTTTGGCTTCTCTGAATTTGTCTCGGTCAATGACAGATGCAGGTGAGCAATTGCTCAGCCTTTCTATTGAAAGGAACAAATTGTCCATTGTGGAGTTATGAAACTTTTATCAAGGATATAAACTTTTTCGTTAACGTTTTTATTTTTTAGAACAAAATCATAAAATCTTCATGGTCATCAGGAAATTCTGCTGAAGAACCTAGCAAGACCAGGTTAAAAAATGGAGGAAAATCCAATAAATACGGTTCAAGTTGGTGTTCAAGACTCGGAGGTTTCTTTTGCTGTTTTCTTGTGAAACAAGATTGCCGAAAAGATGAAGATATTCTACAGCAAGAATCTGGAGAGGAGGCTTTGTTCTGTACACTTTGCAATGCTGAGGTACATGGTTATTCCATAAGGTTTTGTTTTGATTGCCTGAGATAGTGTTCCCTTTTATTTAGAAACTCCCAGCTTTCAGAAAACGGGTGCCCACAAACTATGCACAAACAAAAATTAGAAGCAAGAGGAAAAATACGGGTGAAAAGAAGAAGGAAAGATGTCAAACAGTCAAGTGACAATAGCTGGTTGAGTTAGTTGCCCATAGTTGAAGAATTATTAGGTTAATGCCAGGGAAGAGTAACATTTTGTGGGAGTGTGTGTATTCCTTGCCGTCCACAATTTTGTTTTCCAGTAAAGCTTCCAGTATCATGGTGCTGATTTTTTTTTTCTAGGTACGCAAATTCAGCAAACATTGCAGAAGTTGTGACAAATGCGTTGATGGATTTGATCATCACTGCCGGGTGAGTTTTGGATGCTCATCCTTGTCCTTTCAGATCCTTTTTGCTTTTGCAATACTGGCTGATGAAATATCTGTTCTATGATGCAGTGGTTGAACAATTGTGTAGGGAAGAAAAATTACATCACATTTGTTTCCCTTATGGCAACAAGCCTTGTCTGGGTAAAATTTCAGATATTATTTGTGATTCTTTGTTTTGTTATTTTTCTTACACCACGATTTACTTGTATTAGATATGTTCCCCAGATTCAAACAAAATACGCTTCTCATATTCATCTACCTTTGTGCATTGCTGTCAGCTTATTGTTGAATTCGGAGTTGGTGTTGCTGTCCTTATTCGATGCTTTGTGGATAGAAAGGGTATGGATCATCAAATAATGGAGAAACTTGGCATTGGATTCTCGCGCCCCCCCTTTGCGACAGTTGTGGTATGTTTCCCAATTTCTTTGTTGATAGATATAAGATGTGTATATAAATATAACATTTTGATTATGTTGATTGGAATGGAACTTTAAATTTTATAAAAAAAAATTAATTGCCGCTTAGTTGGGGAAAATTGGGTTATGTATTTTCCATTGTTTTGCTTGTGTTCTGTAAATAAATGTATGATTTGGAATTTCTTAGGGGTTGAACTGGAGTATGCTATGGCTTTCACCACGATAAAGTTTCTCGTTGTCTATGCTTTTCCTTTATATTCTATGATGTTAACTTGATAATGGATACAGGCCCTGTGCACATTTATATCTTTGCTTGCCACTGTGCCTCTGGGGGAGCTATTTTTTTTCCATTTGATTCTGATTCGAAAGGTGTGTTCATAAATAGCCTTGCCTCCTCTCTTACCATGTTTGCCTCTATGTAAAATGCAATTGGTGAAATACTTTATTGTTGCAGGGTATCACAACATACGAGTATGTGGTTGCCATGAGAACTCAGAGTGAACCACCTGGACCATCTGTTGATGGAGGAGAGCAGCAAAGCTTGCCAACTTCGCCAACCAGTTCTGCTGTTACTACAGTGAGCGGAAGAAGCTCTATAGGAATGAGTTTGCAATATAAAGGTTCTCGGTGTACCCCTCCAAGAATCTTCATGGACCATCAGGTACCACATCTGTCCGAATCAAGTAATCAAGAAAAGTTGGTGTCGCCTATGTTAGAAATAAGAGTAGTTTAATGCCTCCTAGTTCTCACAAGTACCACATGAAACTATGACTAAGAAAATTGTCTCTGAAAAGGTAAATTTCAACTGCAATTATAATTCCTTGCTTATTGTTCCATCAACAAGGAACTTACACATAATGAAGGTAGAATTTGATTACTTTTGGCTATAATTTGCTATGTGCATTGCATGTAGTAATTACATCCTTTGCTATTTTCGATTCTCTTTCCTTAACTCTTTAACAAAATGGGGTTGGAATTTGATTAGTTTTGGGTCTTTAACAAGCAGGATGAAATTATTCCACATTTGGAGCCAGGACGCCTACCATCTACGGTTGATCCAGATACAGTTCAGGAAGCTGACAGAGCCAAAAAGTTACCACAGCGTCCAGTTCGAATCAGTGCATGGAAACTTGCGAAATTGGATTCCAGTGAGGCTTTTAAAGCAGCTGCAAAGGCTAGAGCATCATCATCTGTTCTACGACCCATAGGTTCTCGATATAACCTTTATGATGCTGGTAAGTTATCCAGTAGCAATGTTAGTGGAAGGAGCAGTCCGATCAGTACTGATCAAGGGTTTCAAAATAAAAACGATAGAGCAGTGGTGACAGGTCTATCTCCTTCCAGGACTAACTCATATCCAGCCAGCAATGCTAGTAATGCTAGCAGGGATGACATTGAGTCATGCCGTCAGAGTCGTGGCAACTTTAGCAGTGCTAATGTCTCCAACCTTGCCACATCTCCACTACAACAGCAAACTTCAAACAGAGACCACTTCAACCCCATTTATCAGACATCAACAGATCAACCTGCTTGGACAGCAAGACAAATTGAACTAAATGGGAATCCTCTTCGTGAGAATGTGGCCCAAATTCCTATGAGAAGAAACTTAGGTGTAGCTGAGAATATGAGAACAGCAGTTTATTGGGATCCAGAAGCTGGACGCTTTGTCTCTTCTTCAAGAGGTGCTGGTTCTTCGTCTCAGGTTCGAGGAACAGAGCTTTTGTACAAAGATCAATCTATATTTTTTGGAGGCCCTCTTGTCAACGAGCTGCTAAGCAGAGGGACAAGAACTGGTACTTCACTGGCTCCAAGCCAGGATAGAGGATCTACCTCAAGTCATTATCAGCAAGGCAGGTCACAGAGGGGTGACCAACTTCATGTGTTTGTTCCAAGCGATTCTCAACAAAACCAGTATTCATCTAGGTCTCCTTAGAGAACAAAAATGAGGGAATAGTGATTTGTTTTTGTTGATGCATAGAGTGGGGTTCTGTACATTAAACTTTCCCTTTTTGTCATTCTAGAGCAGTTTTTTTACCACTTTCTAGTGCTACAAAAGATGCATCCGCTCTTGCTAACCTCCATAATTAATGCAATCGCCAAAAAACATAGGGTTTACATCAACATTTTTGGCTTATAACTTGTGTAGACTTGATAGTAATTGATAATGGTATTCACAAGTTTGTTTTTGTTTTGAATCAATGGGTGGTTAACGGTCAAGCACTGCTCCTGCTTTGGATGAAAAGGGCCAAGGTCAAGGCGGCTGGCTAAGTCCACCTATGCCGGGCTTTATTTTCCAAAACCCAAAAGCAGGCACCACTCCTGCTTTCGATGCAAATGGCCAAGGTCAAGGCGGCAGGCTAAGTTCACCTCTGCCGGGCTTCATTTTCCAAAAAGCAAAAGCAGGAGAAAAGAAACCCAAAAATGAAAAAACGCCGTTGCCGGGGATCGAACCCGGGTCACCCGCGTGACAGGCGGGAATACTCACCACTATACTACAACGACCTCGTTGAAATCTTAGCGCTGCATATAATTTAATAACGCTTAATCTAACACGTTCATCAATTTAATTTTAATCTTTAATCGCTTAGCCAATACCTGATTGAGAACTTCTAATTAGAGAATTCTCCTTGCCTAAGATATCTTCCATGATTGAAAGAGTCATCACCTTGTCTGTCTGTAATTGACTTTCGTACCCAAAAGAAGGCTTAGCCTGCATGCAACAGCTCCACATTAATTAGCTCAGGAATTCAATGATTGGAAACCAGCAAAAGAGAGACACTGCACAAACATACCAGCCGGCCTCACAGACAATCAAAACATTTGTAGACACACATAAAACAATCGAGGAAACTTTCTTCTTTGAATCTCATCTTTAATATATATATATATATATATATCCAAGAAAGAAGCACATTTAAATATGAAACCCTTTCATAATTTCTAAACTGGAAAATATTCGTTGGCTAGTTCTTGCTTGTAAACCTACCTCCCAGTACCACTGATGATGTGAACCCCCCCGTCTCGTTTTCTCCTCTTGCACATATTGTTTGTTGGCATCAACGTTTGATGGATTTGACGCGAGACTTAGAGGAGCGAGTAATGCAGTTGATGGTAGCTACTAGCTAGGGTAGGAATGAAAGGAATGTATACAATATTAAGATTGTGTTTGGTTAGTGTTTCTTAACAGAATATAAAATACAAGAAGAAAAAGGTTTGGCTAGAAAGATATAGATAGAAACATCAAAATAATTATATCCAGGATGATTTTTTATCATTTCAAAAAAGGATTTTGTAACTATATGTGTAATTAAATATGCTTACTAGTTTATCATAACAAATTAATTAATTGTAGTTAAAAAATAATTTATATGGATTAGTTGTTTATTATCACAAAAGCATGCTAAACAAAAAATGTCTAAGGAAGAATTAAGAACTAAAGTTTATATATATTGAAAAATCTAATAAGAATCTGAAAAGTTTATACATGTAAGAATCTGAAAGATTCTTGAATTAAACTCTTTCTTCTTCCTTCTCCTTTAATGTGTTTTAAAAGTTAAAATATTGAAGAATTAATTCCAACCTTTATCAACCTTTAATTAATCACCATAAATTAGAAATTAAATTTAGAAAAACTAAAAAAATTTTAAATTTAATTTTTTATTCACTTATAATTTATGAATTTCCAACCGGACATGTTTCTTCCCTTCCAACCAACCGTCTTGTCTTTTTTATCTCAAGATAACCGCTAGAAAACTTGGCCATTTTCTTCTCCTCTAGCTTCATATTGAACATGCGCAGCTTATTCTTTCGACTGTGATTATAAGCCTTTCACCATCAGAGAAAATGGCATGAGCTAGCCTCTCTTGATAACCCTTCAACCTTTTTCTCGACACTTGATATTCACAACATGGACGTTCCAGTTTCGGACGCATGGTGTTGAGCTTCGCTTCTTCTTTCCACATCAAATGATATAACTTGAATTCAGGCACGAGTTGATCGTGGTAATTGCACAGAGCCTCAGACATCGAAACCGGACAGCAGATTTGGTTGGCATATATATATATATATATATATGCATAAAAAGGATGTCTGCGACAAGATCCTCACGTAGTCTTCCCATATTTCTATACACACACACACGACACGCTACTAGTTGTTAGGTTAGGAAATTAAAGAAGCCGCAGCCCCACAAATAAAATGAAGGATCCGAAGAATCTTCGTTGCTTCAAGCATCATCCCTGCATATATATTTTTTTTAAAATCAATCTCCAAACCCTTACATTGAAAAAAAGAAAAAGAAAAGAAAGAAAAAACATAAAATATTTTTAAAATAAAAAAATAAAATTACAAAAACGATAAATTAATTTTATTTTTAAAAAAACATAAAGGTGTTTTGTCACATTTTTCCCTTAGAAAAAAAAAATTAATAATGCCATCAACACTAATGGGCTTAATAATTAACTATGAATGGGTCAAGTATCCTGTGGATGTAAAAGGTCCGTGGGCCCTCCAGGCCTTATTTTTCCGAATTGCAAACCCAGAGAAAAGAAGAAACTCAAAAAATATGTAACAGACGCCGTTGCCGGGGATCGAACCCGGGTCACCCGCGTGACAGGCGGGAATACTCACCACTATACTACAACGACTTGATTGGTTTCGTTGCCCTCAGTGATGTAATTTAATTGGTTCACAAGAATTGTGGTGCTACTTAATTGAGATTGAAAATTTATTAATATAGATATAGTTCTATGCATAATTAATTTGAAAAAACCAAACAAAACAAAATTTTTAAGGGCTATAGTTTTGTTCCTTAAGTAAGACTACAAGTAATTCAATAAAAGTACGGAAACGATTTCTTCATTGTTATTTATGTTTAATTTGATCGAATATTTAATATTAAAGAAACATGAATTAAGTTTAATTAATTTATTTAATATTGAATAGGGTGAATAAATTGCTTTTAAAACTACAACAATTAATTACTATTGTTGCATAAAAACATACATAAAACTTAAAAATTACAATATAAAAAAATATAGAAGAAAAATAATGATACAGAAGAGATGAGCTAATTAATTAAACTCAAAATCCATATAGGCTTATAAGATTTGCTAAGATTAGTTTTGATAAATGATAAATACTTTGCATATATGCTTAATGAAACCAAGCTACTATTTAAAATAATTTAAAATGTTCGTGTGCGCGCGCATACATACGCACACATAAATGGTATGAAACTAAACTTTTATTTAAAATAATTTAATGTATACACGTGTACACGCACACATAAATAATATGAAACTAAACTCCTGTTTAAAATAATTTAATGTATACGCGCGTAAATACACACATATTGAATATAAAAATTACAAAGTTTGAAATCAAATAATGATATCTATCTCTTCGTTGGAATTTGTATTCAACTGGAATGAAGATCTAATATTTAATCCAATAATAATATTATTTAAAAGGGTGAACAGATTGCTTTCAAAACAAGAAGTAGTCACTATTGCTATATAACAAGCTCAAGCCTTATCATGGGTCTTAGAAATATAAAAAGACATAAAATAAAATAGGAAGATATGCTTTGAAGCAAATAAGTCTTGACAAGTGATAAGTACTCTTTGCATACCTGGTCAATGAAACCAAGTTCCTGTTCAAGCCTCCTCACATTAAGGACACAGATGCATAGAAGACATAGTAAACACTATAAATAGTCTTATTGAATACAAGAAATACAAAGTTTTTCTTGAACACTATGAAATATGAAATCCTGTCATGATTTCTCAACCGCAAAATATTGATTGGATCAGGGTATACCTTCTTGCTCCTGGCTCTACTTTCTGTCGACCCTGCCTCGTTTTCTTTTCTTGCACTTGTTGTTTATCGGCATCATAGTCGGAAGGACTGGGAGTGAAGCAGTTCTTGAAGGATCGCTGCTGTTGATCAGAGGAGCTAAGGTAGGGTTGAAAGGAACATACACGGTAGTCCTGTCATCCATTGTATTCCTTGGTAACCTGCCCATTTCCGTCCACTGATCTTGTTTCAAATTGAACAGCCGCAATAATTTCTTTTTTGGCCCACAATTCAGAACAAGCCTCTCACCATCAAAGAAAATGGGTTGAGCCACTCTTGATAACCCTTTGATCTTGTTCCTGACAAGCCCCCACTTGCTGTTTTCATAATCAAGAAGAGCCCACATCAGAAATTGTCTCTTGAAAACACATACCACATAAAGAAAACCATCCGCAGCTCCGAACCACGAATAGTCTTGATAGTTAAGCCATGCTAGTCGCAGTTCTGGAGGCATACCGATGAGTGTAGCTTCTTCTTTCTCTACATTAAACGCAACAATATCACCGAAGGCCCTAAACCAGTGCACATGTCCATTCAAGTACACCGGTTGCCCTCTCAACTCATAAAAATGAGGCTGCATAGGAATTAAATTTCTCAAGAACAGCTTGCATGTAGATTGTCTCCATGAATTTGCACTTGAATCGAATATCTTAAAGCCATAAGAATCTTCATCTTGTGGCATATTCAAGATCTGTTCTCTGTAAACATGAACTAACTTGAATTCAAGCGAAGAGAAACCAATTGGGTCATAAGCCAAACCTAAATCACATTTAGCACCATATGGGGTTTCAGGTGCTGGTATAGTCTGGATTCTATCAGGTAAAATAGGGTTACAGACAGAAAGACTAGAATCAGAGAGACCTAGAACAAGGCCATTGCAAGAAGCTATGATCTGAGAATTTATGGGAACAACTTTAGGATTATTGTGGATATTTGGTTTTGAATGAAAAGAACAGAAGAATATCTTATCTGCACTCCTACCTGTAAACCGAAGAAGACCATGTACCTCATCAGGGTTTGATCGAAGAGCATGACTGGTAGCAAACCTAGGATCAGACACGAGTTGATCGTAGTACTTGCTCAGACATCTAAATCGGACAGCAGATTTGGCTGGCAAACATAAAAGGATGTCGGTGACAAGATCCTCACAGAGTCTCTCCATACATGAATTCTTACCGTTACAGGTTGTGAAGGTTGTTTTGGAATCTGTCTATGTCTGAGAGAGAGGAAGATTTAGTGCTTTTACTTGTTGGGTTAAAATACTAAGAAATAGCATGTCTGTAAGTGTTGAAGAGGTTGGTTTTTAAATTGTTTGCTTTTTTTTTTTTTTGTTTAGAAATGTATTATAATAATATTTTTTATTTTTTAAATTTTATTTTTAATATTAATATATAAAAAAATCCAAAAATATAAAAAAATAAAAAAATTATTTATAAATTAAAATAAATTAAATTTTTTAAAAATATATAATTAAACTGTAAAACCAAACAGGATAGCCGCAAAATTTTGGCTGCTTTAAACTCTATTGCTATGTAGGATTCTTCAAAGTAAAATTTATTTAATGATGGTTATTGTACTTATTTAGTAAGGAAAACTAAATTAATGACTAATTAGCTTATTAAATTGCTGGCTCTGATGAATTTTCATGTCTCTTGCCATGTACAGAGATAGGAATTTTATTAATGACCAACGTCTAAATATAAAATATTGAATTTATTTTATTTTCAAGAAATTTATATATTAACTATATATATAAATATAAATAGAAACAATAATTTAATATGAATATGATGAATACGATTTAAACTAACCTGAACATATGAGTTTTTTAAAAAGTTATATTGCTAGATATATAATATAAATAATGAATGAATACACATATAAAAATAAAAAAACCTAATAGATAATATATAAATATCTAAATTTTTTACTTGTTAAATAATAAATAAGATATAGATAAAATATAAACATTATGTAATTTATAAGTAATAAGAAATTTTGATCGATTTCTTTTATTATTGTCTATTTACTTTTATCTTATCTGTTCTGACCCATTTTTTGGGTTATTATTTTTCTTTATTTAGGCTTTATCTTCGTGGTTTATATTAAAAAAAATCTTGAGACAATAGAAGATTTAGATTTTTTTTGGAAGAGAATTCCATAATTAAGAAAAAAAAGTTGATTCCTTTTCTTTTTCAAGAAAAAAAATAAATGTCTAATACAATCATATATCCAAAGATTTTTCTAGGATGGAACTATATTTCTCATGTCCTAATCTAAGATAATAAATGTCTGTTTGATTTTGTGAATGTAGATTAAGTCTAAATCCTTTCAAAATCATAGTTTAATTTGATTAAACTAAATTTTGATGATTTTTCGTAATCATGGTTTTGATAATATATATAACTCCAAATCTATCTTCTGTTTAGTTCATCTCTCTTTGTTTTAAATTAAAAGCACAGAAAATCCATTGTATATCTCTCCTAAAAATATGAATTCTTTTTTTAAATTCTATTAGAGTATAATATAGATAAATTAATACTTTATATATATATATATATATATATAATCTCAATTAAATAATATTTTTGTTCTATCTCGATTTAATTTGAAGTTTAAATGATATCTCAATAATAAATTAATATTTTTTTATGATTTCTGGGGTATTAATTTATTGAGGCTTAACTATAATAAAATTTCATTGTCGGATTTCTTTCTAGTTTTCCTTTTTTATTATTCAATTTAATTAGGTTTTGTAGAATGAATGCAATAGAGAAGAGAAGAAGTGGAAGAAATGGAGGACTATATATATATATATTTGGACGGAAGATATAAATTTTGTTTGTTGGTGGGGATTGGAGGAAACTTGGAAGCATGCGTCCTTATTTGGATGTGAACTATATATTTGGTTCGAGGCTTTCTTTATGTTGAGTGGCTATGGAGTTTAGAGAGAAATACGTTTTGAGACTTTAAATATGATCTTATTCTCTTCCATGGGATTTTTAAATAAGAAAATGAAAAGTCTTATATATATAATTAATTTAGCAATTTAATTATTAGTAATTGAATACCTTCTAAATTTAATTACTTTTGTTAATATTTTCACGGATGAACTTTACTCTTGGATTAATTACATGGTAAAAGTTACATGTTATTATATTTTTTTGATTTTTTTTTATTTTTTTTCACTGTAATTCTCTCGGTATATACCGATAAAATATTTGCGTAGGTATTTATCAATTAATTTAATAAAAAAATTTATCGATAAAATTCACGAATTTATTTTATTAATATTTCTGTTTATATTTGTAAAATTTCTTTAGTGAATTATCTAGTACAATCTTTTCAATAATTTTCAATAAACTAGTATCACTAGACATAGGGGTTTAATTTGACGCTCTGCACGTCTATCTATAACAGGAGGACAAAATATTCAAGTTAATTATGAAAATTAAGAAAAAAATTATTTTAAGAATCAAATTAAATACATTCTAAAAATAAAATAATATTTATTTTATGGTTCAATCTTGTTGTAATTGTTAATAAAGTAAGGGTATATAAATAAAAACTCTAAAACGCATTTGATTGTAAAGAAAAACATAAAAAAAGTCAGAAAAATACAATAAAATATAACTTTTACCGACGTAATTAACCCAAGAGTACACTTCGTTCATAAAAATATTAACAAAAGTAATCTCATGATATATATTGAAGAAATTACAAATAATACTACAGTGAGATTTAAAAAAATAAATCTTATAATGACGTGACAGTTTTATTCCAATTGATATATATATATATAGCCAACAAAAGTCATCCCTAGACCACATGCAATTAAACCTGCCCAATTCCTTCTTCTCTGGCTTCATATTGAACTTGAGCAATTTATTCTTCTTTCGAATACGATCATAAGCCTTTGACCATCGAAGAAAATGGGAAGAGCTGATAGAAGGGCATGATTAACCTAGGATCAGACACGAGTTGATCGTGGTACTTGCTCGGAGATTCAGACATCTAAATCGGACAACAGATTTGGTTGGCGAACATAAAAAGGATGTCTGCGACAAGATCTTCACACACACACACACACACACACACACACACACACACACACATATATATATATATATATATTTCTAATTTTCTATACATACACACAACACACTAGTTGTTAGGCTAGGAATTTAAAGAAGCCGCCGTCCCCACAAATAAAATAAAGGATCCGAAGGATTTTGGTTGCTTCAAACATATCACTCCTGTGCAAGAGTACTAAGGGTAATTTTCTTATTAAAAAAAAAATCAATCGCTAAATCCTTACATTGAAAAAAGAAAAGAAAATGAAAAGGAGGAAGAAACATTTTTAAAATTAACATATATATATATATATATATAATATTAATTTATATTTTTTTAAAAAAAAAAAAACATAAAGGTGCTTTGTCACATTTTACCCTTAGAAAAAAAGAAGAACAAAACAAAACTGATAAGGCTAACAACAATAATGGGCTTAATAATTAACTACGAATGGGTCAAGTATCATGTTGTGGGTGTAAAGTGGCCGTGGGCCGGCGAGGCCTTAATTCCGAATTGCAAACCCAGAGAAAAGAAGAAACACAAAAACTTGGTAAATTACGCCGTTGCCGGGGATCGAACCCGGGTCACCCGCGTGACAGGCGGGAATACTTACCACTATACTACAACGACTTGGTTGATTTAGTTTCCCTCAAATAGTAATGTAATAATACGTAAATTGCCTATCTCAAGTTCACGGTCGGAGATGAGGAGGGAGTCTTTTCCGTTCTTATAAAATCCAGTCAATCTAACATCTGACTATAATTATAGAAAAACCATCCCAATTAGCGATTGGATTTGATTGATTCAGAAGATTAGTGGTGCTACTTAATTGACATGGTTTTATGCATAATTAATTTGAGAAAGAATTCAAGTAGTTCAATAATGGTATGGAAACAATCTCTTCATTGGCATTTGCGTCCGATATATATCTAATATTAAGTCGATTGAAGAAACATGGTTTAACTAGTTATTTAGTACTCCTTAAGGAAATAACATCTTACACGTGAATAAATTGCTTTTAAAACTACAACACAATAAATAATCCTTAGTTCAAAAATAACTAAATCAGTTTTAAATAGGGTAATTTTTAATTAAAAAATAATAATTAATTAGGAGAAAGATTGTTGTGATTAATTTGGCATAAACATCCCCATTAAATTAATTTATATTTCGGATGAGATAAAGTAATAAAATTTATACGTGAAATGTTAACTAATGATAAATCACATAAATTTTTGATCAGGTAAAATAATTATTTTAAATGAATAATTTTTGTATATTTAGGGTGTTGATATTTATAAAAATAGAAAAGGATTCCAAATAAATTAATGTATGATTTCATTCATAAATTCAGATTTTTGTGTAAAAATTACATGTTGTCTAGTTTTACAGTATCAAACATAATTCTCAATCCGACTGTTGGATCGGAATGAAATTCTACAACGAGCCTTTTGATATATTTTTCTATACTGCGTTAAAATTTCAAGATAATTGAAGTTCAGGATGGTCTTTCAAGAGTGCTGATGGTCAGATAAAGATACAGAAAATGACACATGAACTTCTTAATGACATTGCTATAATTTTAGCAAAACTCTTATCTTCTTGACACTATTCATGCCAAGAGCCTTAAAACAAAATAAAAGGATGTAAATTCTTTAATTTTCTCTTCCTTTTTCTCTTTGTCTTGCTTTTCCCCAAAACTTCTTATGGAAAACCAAGTTAATTTTAAGACATAATAAGTGAGGCTATTAGAGTTCAAAGATATAAACATAAGATTTGGAAAAGATTAAATTGAGAGAAAATGAGAGTTAGAGAGAGGAACCAGAAGATTTGGAAGTAAGAGAAGAAAGAGAGAAAGAGAAATTCACTTGAAGAGCATATTTTGAGCTTAAAATTGAAGGGTAAAGTGTTCTCTACCACTTATTTTATTGTTGAATGAGGTTTGGGAAAATTTTAAACAAAATCCTTAAATCTTCTAATTAGTTCTCTTAGCTAAAAATTGAGGAAAATATAAAATTGATATTGATTATGGTTATTGTTGTGGAATATGAGATGACTAGTGTGAAATTTGATGAAATGAAAAAGAAAATATGGCATTAAGTAAGATGTCTAGTTTCATGCATATATATTGTACATGTGCAAATTAAATCTCCTGCGTGTAGCTTCGAGTCCAGGACTAGTTGATTGCCATCGAAGAGAAAAAGGATAAGAATGCTCCATGTTGGCAAGTCTCCGATCTTGCTCCGAACACTCCCCCAGTTGTTGTTTTCATAATCATGAAGAACCCATAACACAATTTCTCCACGTAAAACAAATACCATGCATGTTAATCAAACCTTTTGCAGTTCCAAACCATGAATAATCTTGGTTTCGAGCCCATTGCTCTTTCAGTTCTGAAGTCCAATAATGCCACCATATTGCCTAGCCCAATCCAAACATTTATCCAAGTATACTGCTGGATGCTTAGGCTTACAAAGTCAACCCGCTGGACATGTCAGTTGGAATTTCTCCACTCGATTGCACCCCGATTTTCTATCCAAAAAAAATTAAAATCTCTTCTCCTGAAACCAAGATATGAGCTCTATAAATATGTACAAACTTTGTTGGTTCAATCACAACCCTAATGAAAACTGGGTTATAAGTAGAAAGATGGAATTCGAAGAAGATTTCTATTACAAAAAGCTATTGCAGGAGCTAGCACTGTACTCTCTGTGGAATTGTCGGGTTTGTTTCTCTCATGTAGTTCTTGTCTTCAAACAGAAGGGTAGAGAATGTTGTGAGGATCCAGAACTGATCGAGGTCGAAATGCCATGTACGTACCTCAGGAATTGAGCATGATTGGTAGCAAACCTAAGATCAGACACAAGTTGATTGCAATACTTGCTCAAACATCTAAATCGGACAACAGATTTGATTGGCAAGCATAAAAGGATCTCATCTATCAGATCCTCACAAAGCCTCTCCATGAAGATCTTGGCATATCTAACTATGTACTGTTTTTAGACTAAAGAGTTAAAAGTATAGCAATGCCAAACAAACACAGATCTCTGCTTGGGAAACAGAGATGACAATAATAGGAGGGATCATAATTATAGTCTTTGTTCGCTTGGTGCATGAATTCTCCCTTTTAAATTCGTAATCATAATATGACGAAGATGGAAAACAAGATACAAGAAGAAAGAATTGTTGCCGAAAAGGTTATCACCGCAGGAACCTAATTTCTATTCTATTCTAATTGATTTTTTTAAAGAGGTTTACAGCTTGCTAAATAAGTTAGAAACCGATTTGTACCTAGTAAAAAAACAATCTTAAATCAAATAGAAAAATAACATAAAATTCAAAATTAAGCTAAAAAAAAAATAACGAAATTCACTCGAATAGCATCTTTCAGCTCACAAGCCTAATTTGAGGATCTTCATGACCTCAACTAAATACAACGAGCCAGCCCTCAATCAAATTGGGCATTGAAGTTCATTTAGCAAAATCTAAACTCCATCCAACATGATCCATGGGAATATATACATTTTCTCCTATTTGCTTGTTATATTACTATATTTACACTCATGGTATTTATGGAACTACCTAAGGCCATTTCTTGAATAATAATAATCCTCTTATAAATTCTCATATTAATACCTTTACAGAATTACAGGAAAAGAAAGCAGAGAAAGAGCCAACGGGTTATTTATTATTATCATTACTATTCCAGAATAACAGATATAGAATTTTTCCTCCAAGTTAATTTGCACATGTTTTAATCAAGACGTTAATGTGGGATCCTTAATTGTCGTGTATTTTGTTTCTTTCAAGATTGGAATTTTAGAAAATGGCCGGTGGGGAAGCCCCGGGGGCAAGAGACCTCGAGAAGACACCAACATGGGCAGGTTCTGCAGTTTGTGCTGCCATGATTGTGATCTCTATTATATTGGAGAAGATTCTTCATAAAACTGCACAGGTAATTAATTTATTTTTTCATTTAAGTTAAAAGCTTAATTTCTTTTCTAAATCTGATGCATGCCCCTTGTATCCTTCGTGGCTCAATTGCAATGAGATAGCATTAGATTCATTTGGATTGCATTGGATTTTTTCCCTCCATAATCGATCTAACTGGTATAGTTTTTTATTTCAGTGGTTTCATAAGAAACACAACACTGCTTTATTTGATGCTCTTGAGAAAGTTAAAACAGGTACGATAATGTTTTGTTATTTGTTCTTGTTTATGTCTAGCTCCTTCTAGTTGTTATTGCTTCTCTAATGTTTGATTAATGCAAAAAAAAAAAGAGGAATTCCGAGGGACCATTGATATAACCTTTTTTTCTGTAATTTTTGCAGAGCTTATGGTTTTAGGATTCATATCTCTAACCTTGACGTTCAGTCAAAACTACATTGTGGGTATCTGTATTCCTCTAAGGTATGCAAATACAATGTTGCCATGAAACCCGAAGGCTCATGAAGGGCATGTCGAAAGTGAAGGGAAGCTTCACCGCAGGCTTTTATGGTATGATCAGCGGAGGTTAGCTGGTGATAGTGGAAGCAAAGAGTGCAAAGATGTAAGTATGACTTGTTTAGAAGGAAACAATATCGTCAAATAGTTGAAATTGTTAGTCCTTTTTAATAATATATAATGAGTTGATGAGATGGTGTTGGAGCACTAAAATCCATCGCCATCACGCTTTACATCCTGCGTTTGAACTCAACGATTATGCATGTAGAGGGTTCTATCCTTTTCCTTCATTCTCTTAGATTCTGTGAAGGTTCTAAAAGTTGTTTAAGAACTAGAATTCTTCAAATGACCTTATGCTGCTGGCCTTTTCTTATCCCAATTTTGAAACTCATGGTTGTTAATTTGTTTTTTCAGGGGTCAGTGCCACTAATATCTGCCCGTGGACTGCATCAGTTGCGTATCTTCATATTCTTTTTAGCAGTATTTCATGTGGTATACAGTGTCATAACAATGTTGCTTCGAAGAATGAAGGTAGAGGGGGTGCATATTGGCCAGGTTTCCATATGGTTTTGTTATTTTATTTCTTTGAAGTTTTATTTGCCATTCGCTGATGCAAGCGGCACGGTGAGAATGAGATCTGCAAAAAAAAAAAAAAAAAAAGCTCTCTGAAAAGTGAATAGCAACTTGCTTGAATTAATTTGATGCTTTTTCATTCCAATGCCTCATTCCGATCGACCCGTTTGAACTATGGTGATAATATCCTTTTAAATAGTATTTGGTTACTGTCTTATAATAAAAAAGATAAAGACATTAGAAATGGAGGGGACATGTCCATTGTATTGTTCTTTCTCTTTTGAAATGACAAATTCACTTTAAAACTGTCCTATGTTTGTATTTCCATCCCTTCCATCAAATACGTTTTTGCTCTCTTTGTATATGTTCTTTCTATCTCGAGAAACTAACTAAAAAATACGTTTTTGCTCTCTTTGTATATGTTCTTTCTATCTCGAGAAACTAACTAAACGCAAACTTAATTAATAAATGACCTTAACTACAATATTCCCTCATATGCAGACACGCAATTGGAAGGATTGGGAACGTGAAAGTTGGTTGGAGCACGAGGCCATGAATGGTATTCTAGATGCTAATAACCTGTTCTTCGTTTCCCATAAATTGAGGCATGCATTGTTCAGTTTTCAAGAATCTAGTGTAAAGCTTTGCATTTAATTCTAATTTCTCGAGTTCTGAGGAAGTTAGTGCTGATTGTTCAGATCCTACAAGATTCAGGCTCACTCATGAGACATCATTCGTAAGAGAACACACGAGGTTTTGGACAAAAACGCCAATCCTCTTTTACAATGGTAAGAAAGAAGTCACTGTTTTCAGGCTCAACTTCTTTTATGATGCATCTTCGTTAAGATAAATTGTTGGTAGAAAAATGCTCAATTACTTGAACATCCTGATATTCTTGCATTATAAAATCTTGTAGGAATCTGTAACTTCAATTGAGCCCTGTACCATATTACAACGGTTAACAAAATCTGATGCATAGTTTAAATGCTGTCCACACGTCTCCTTTAAAGAGGAGTTTCCAAGTTCAGAACTCTCCTTCCTCAGTTCAAGATTATAAACTCCGTGCTTGAATTTTCTAGACCTTGTGAACTAAAAGATATTTAGCCAATACGAAATAGAATTTGAATCAGTGATTTCTCTGATGCACTCTTTATTGTCTTGTTTTTAACATTGATGCATGAATATCTATCTTTTTTTAATGTTGAAAATATATTCAAACAAAGGAATTAATGTGGAAAAACTGAAATAATCATCTGTCAAATATCAGTCTGACTCATAGCTGATCTTTTTGACATTTCTTTGAAATGTTTAGAGTTCATTTTAGTCTTATGTTCTTAGCTTTCATATTGACAACAGTACTGCTAGCTTGACTATTCTAATCCATCCAGGTATGCTTCTTTCGACAATTCTTCAGATCTGTTCGAAAGGCTGATTACATGACCATGCGACATGGATTCATTTCTGTGAGTTTCAGCAGGTGCAAAACTTTTAACCATCTTTTTGAAAAACGATGATCGGTAAGTAGATTGATTTTTTTTCTTACAGGTCCATCCAGCACCTGGAAGCAAGTTTAATTTTCAAAAATTTATCAAAAAAACATTAGAAGACGATTTCAAGGTAGCTGTTGGAATCAGGTAAGCCATTCAAACTTAATTCCACTTGATTGCAGATTAAATTTACTTGTCTGGACAGTAGTTTTCAAGTATTCCTGGCAATCCTCTACTATGGGCTTGTGCAATTCTGAATCTGCTTTCTCTGTATTCCTGGCAGTCCACTACTACGGGCTTGTGCAATTCTGAATCTGCTTTCGAATGTTCATGGTTTGTTCTTCCTCTTTCTCTTTTCATGAATTTTAGCCTTTTTTACATCCTTCATCAAAATTGGACCAAGGCTCCCTATTAGTAATTGGTTGTATACCTTTTCAGGATGGAAGGCTCAGTTCTTTGTTTCCTTTCTTCCTCTAGTTGTAAGAAAATGTTCATAAAAGACTCGTCTTCTCGTGTTGTTTTATTTTAAACGTTAAATATTGCCTATTTGTTTCATTGAAGGTAACCTTTGCAGTAGGAACAAAACTTCAAGCAGTTATAAAAACAATGGCTATTGAAATTAAAGAAAAACATGCTGTGGTGCAAGGGATACCACTTGTGCAAGTGTCTGACTGAAATTTCTGGTTTTCCTGGCCCGAACTTGTCCTTTATCTCATCCACTTTGTCCTTTTTCAGGTATCACTGAACCTTCTTTTCTATGTTCCTTTATCTTAATCTAATGGTTTCTGGGATTTTCTGACGAGCCTTTTGCTTATCTTCATATCCAGAATGCATTTGAGCTAACATATTTCATTTGGGCATGGGTAATGGCTCGTTCTCCTCTTGAACATATATTTTGTATTAATTTGTTGAAAATGACCAAGTTTCTAAATTCTCAGGGTGGGAGCCCAAATCCTTTGCAGCTATGCCACACTTCCACTCTATGCCCTTGTTACGCAGGTATTACTCTTTTTTTCACCTTTTTCTTTCTAAATTTCTTGAAGCAACTCAAAAGAAATGGCAACTACTCCTGTCAGGATCTTATGTATACACTAAAACAGCATGAAACATTGAATGCTAGTTTTCTTGTTCGGAATTTTCAGATGGGATCGACCATGAAGCGCTCAATCTTTGATCAACAAGCTTCAAAGGCCCTGAAGAATTGGCACAAGAAGGCTGTGAAGAAAACGAATGAAGGGAAACCAGGTCAACTCCAAACGAGGACCTTGGGTGGAAGTCCGGATGCCTCTTCAGTGCATTCCCCATCCCTCACACCACCTCGACCTATGAAATTTGGTACTGAAGATCCAGATTTCACTGATGTTGAAGCAGATAAAATGGCAACTGTGGATCTCGATGCAAATCACCAACGTCGCCCAAGTGACAGCAGCTTCCCATTTGATCCCCAGGATCTACTAAGTTAAGCATAGTTATGGGTCATGTTAGTCTCAAGACAAAAATTTTGTGACAAGGCCCTATGAGCTGTGGAAATTTCAGACGGTAGTACTGCTGTTACGTTTGAAGCAACAAAGATTTGTTTCCAGAACCTCGAACAGCATGTAGGGTAGATGAAAGCAAAAACTTTATCAACAGTTTTGTTGTATTTGTATACCAAGTTGTACTAGTACGAAAATTCCAGTCCAGGATGCTTTCTTACCTGCACTCAATCCCTATGTATATTTGGTAAAACTTGTGGAGGAGAATCCTCATATGCCCATCATAGGTTCATCGTATTTATTAGAGAAAGTTGAGTAAAATCCAATGTTAATTGAGGAAGGTACGAATCCCTATATACAAAGTAGGATTTCACGTATCGAACTCTATTTTTCTGTTGTTCTGGGTAAGTTTTTTTTTTTTAATCGTTTTGAAAAATAATATGGTTAAATTGGGTAAATTGATCGATTAATCTAACAAGCATCGATAAGATAAGAAAAATATCGAAAAAGAATTTTTTTTTAATTTTTATCTACGAATTGATTTAGAAAATTATATATATATATATATATATATATTGGTTCAGAAACAAAGTAAATTCAACAACTATTATCAAAATCTTCTTTTAATGTAAGAAGGGATTTGGAATTTGATTGAAAAGAGTAGAGGGGGCTAAAATCAAAAGCCAAGTGGGGGTGGGGCAAAATGGTGATTTGGTAGCAAGAGTGGATAGAGAGACGTGGGTTTTGCGGGAGTTTTATAACCGTAAAACCATTTTTGGATTCCAACGGCCATGGCTTCAACAAGGAGCTTAGACAAATGGAGAGGTCATCGTCATCTTCAAAATTTAGCTGAATCTACCCCAAGAAAAACACAAGAACAATCAAACCATGTTTTTCTCTCAAAACCCACTTCAAGAAGATGTGCGATTTTGATATCTACCTTGCCTTTTACCCTCACTTCACTACCTCAATTATCTGAGGCCAGAGAGAGACGCAACAAGAAGACCATCCCTCTTGAAGACTATCTCACTAGCCGTTAGTTGCTCCAAACTTCCCTTACTTCTTTTCAATGTTTCCTCTAATTGTACATTACATTTCTTCACTTTCTGTTGTTTTGATTAGTCCTTTTTTTTGTGATTTTATGGATATATTTAAAAGGGATTCAGAATTACTATTTTTTTTTTGTTGGGGATTTAGCAGCTGATGGATTGAAGTACTATGATGTTCTCGAGGGAAAGGGTGCAGTAGCAGAAAAGGGAATGACAGTTCAGGTAAATTTGTTAGAAACCGAAACTAATCTGTTTCTGCCTCTCTCATTGAAACTTATGTTTTCTCGTGCATTTCCCTTTGTAGGTGCATTTTGACTGTCTATATAGGGGAATAACAGCCATTTCGAGTCGAGAATCTAAGCTTTTAGCTGGAAATCGAATAATTGCACAGGTTGATCCTTCTCCTACTTAAATGTGTGTGTGTGTGTGGACTCTTTCCTGGAGAGAAAAGGAGGGGGAAGGGGGTATGTTTCTTGCCCTGGCCTTTTGCTAATCTGACAGAGGTCTAGCTGAGCTACACCCCACCTTAGGCTAAGTTCAACTGCAAATATTCAGACGTTGCATTGAGAATGAGTCTTGTTTAATTATCAGTCCATGGCAGCATGCTTCTTTAACTTGGATTGTTTCTGTTGCTCATTTCTTGGTAGCATTTTCAAATCATGATAACTTGGATTTGCAATTGGATAGATTGCCAGTACTGATTTCCCCATGGTTTAATTAGCCATATGAGTTCAAGGTTGGGGCACCACCAGGCAAAGAAAGGAAGCGTGAATTTGTGGACAACCCAAATGGTCTATTTTCTGCACAGGCTGCACCCAAACCTCCTCCAGCTATGTACTCGGTAACGGAAGGGATGAAAGTTGGAGGGAAGGTGATTGCATCCTCTAATTTATTGCTATTATATGCTAAGCTGTTAGGGTGGTTATTCTATAACCTCTTAATTTCTCTGATTCGCCTTTGAACTAGACTCCATGACTCTTTATTATTCTTCTATCTTTCCCGGCTTTCTTTCTCTTTTCAGTATCATTTTTTCTCTTCTTGCAGAGGACTGTGATTGTTCCTCCAGAGGCTGGTTATGGACAAAAAGGAATGAATGAGATTCCGGTAAACACTATTCCTTGATTTGCTGACTGATTCCCGTGGATCAAGTTAAACTACAACCTTCTGCTGACATCATTATCCCACCTAAATTAATCATCTCTTGTTCATCCTTGAAATTAACATTTTCATGTTTTTTCTATGGAATGTCAAAGTGCCATGTTGTTCATATGCAGATACAATGTCAAGTAGATGATTTAGCTGAGCAAATGGAAAATAAATGAGGGTTTTTATGGTAGTCAGAATCTAGAGGGGATTCAAATTTGTATTCCTCTCTGTAGAGGGAAATGTGGCTTTGAATTAGTAGGCCATTGGTCGTCGCAAATCAATCTATAAGTTCCATATTAAGGAAATGTTTATGGGATGACTACTAAATCATTTTCTGCCTTTTTAAATCCTGGAAAGTTCCCCCTTCAACAGGATTTTGTGCAGCAGAAAGCCCCTGCGGCTCTTCTTTCCTCCTCTTTCTTTCGCATATCCGTTGTCATATTTTCTGCAACTGCTTGCAGTAATCTAGAAAATGCTTAGGTTACAAACTGTGCTGACTTATTATCACATTCGTAATGCAGCCAGGAAGTTCATTTGAATTGAACATTGAGCTTCTGCAAGTAATGCCAGCTGAAGGAAAGTAGCCTACTTGTGGTTACAAAAATACAAGGTGAAAGAAATTTTTGTTTCTGACTGGGAAGAGGTTTGGCAACATGATTCTTTTGATTGAAGAAACGTTGCTTCTAAAAGGCCACTCGCACTTCCCTGTGTTGGAAGTTGACAATTGCAATTTCCCCCAAGCATTTTCAGTTCTGATATTGTAAATTTTTCCCAGATATGACACGGTTTTGGTTGAGCTCATTGAAGAAACATGATTGCCCCTCTCTCCCTCTCTCTCACACACACAACACATGCAATGAACATGCGCGAACAAGCAACCTATGATGACAATGGCCATTAGATTTTCGTTTCCTTTTTTTTCATGAATAAAAGCAAAATGTCAACTGTATCATGGCCTCTTGGATGCATATCATATATATTTGATAACAATACATAACTGGGGGGGATTGCAAGATTGGCTACCAGGGACGAGGGATACTACTCCCATTTTGGCATTTGGAATGTGCTCATCGAAGCATTATTCTGGAAGCTATGAGAACTTGAATGATTGATTGGTCTGAATGATAACACCACCTGACCATAGTGCCGGACTCAAAATTCAACATGCAGGGCAAATAAGGATAGTTCTTGTAAGCTCAAAGTTCCATGTATCATTATCATGTAGTAGTTATATTTGGCAAACTATTGCCATGGAAAATTGCAGTTAGCTCAACTAGTTTTAACTTAGATAATAACCAAATTCTGACCCTGAAACCTAGGGACCCTAAACCTAAACTATATTTCTTCAACGTAGTCAAGAAGATCTTCAACCTCCTGCTTCAAAGCTACAACTTTTAGTTGATGTGAAGCAACCCGATTCTCAAGTTCCCTTCCTCCAATCTTCTTCTCATAGCAGTCCACTATGGTTGAATGCTTTGCTATCAGCCTCTCTTGCAATTCCTTCTCCTTCGCCATCAGCTCCTCCACCTACATAAACAGCCAGTATTGATTACATTCAGAAATGTGGATGCACAGCAAAACAGAAGGAAGTGAAAATGCTAACAGAACATGATTTATATTGTTCAGTTTTGGCAATTCTATTACAATTCATGTCCCAAGTGATAGTTGAATGCTGTTATAAGTAACTGCTAATTCAGTTAGCAATAGCTCTTGACCGCTTCTTGGGATAAATTCCAAAAATGTATCCTCTATTGATGACAAAAGGATAACAAATAAATAGGCAAACCTTTGGCAATATCTGAGTAGCCTGAGGAGAAGATTGCAAGAATGAAAGCAACGGCTTCAACTCTTTGGAATACTCTTTAAACAAGCTGTCAGCAGTCCTTCGAGCAGTTTTACAAGCTTGAACATCCCCAGTCCTAGAAAGATCATGCAGTGATGCTTCTAACCTTTCATGCTTAGATAGGCATTGGTTGATAATACTTATGACTTGCTGAATTGTTGCTCGCACCTGAGATCATAAATGAGTTAATATTATAATATATGTTGGTTTTTTCTGTGGTAAACAATGATGTCAGACGGAACTGAAAAAAGTACATGGTATGACATCCTCCTTACCTCATCCCACTGCAGTTTTGCCAAATAAGAGGCAGATGACTTCGAGATTGACAAGTCCACATGCATGTATACGATGCAAGAAACAAAAAGGATGAAAAATCCAGAAATCAACATAAATGGCTCCCTAAGCATCGAAAGTTTGTTGAACCTATAATAGACCTGCAGTACAAACAGCATTTTTGAAAAACAAAAAAAAAGTCATTCAAGACATCTATCATTTAATTATGTGGAATATCAAGACCAGAAGCTATTTTTCCTTCTAATTTTTGTTGCATAAGCAAAATGATACATTCAATTGTTGACTGTATCAAAGAAAAGAAAAACCCAGTTCAATCATGAAGAAATATTGCTTATAAAATCTAAGAAATGTAGGTCCTGCACTTCAACGTATTGGAAAATTAGAAACTTAGAACAAGAGTTCTTCAAGTCTCAAAGGATGGGAAACCCAGATGTATTGCCCACCAATATGCACCACATTACACACAAGAAAGCAGTTGTCTACAATTTCATGCCATGGTAAAGACCATCGCTTTCAAATACCTTAACCTCTCCAAAGAATAGCAAAACAAAAGAAGAAGATATCCGACTTCTGTTAAATCCATTAGTGTAGGAAGGCCTTGCACAATAATGTTGAAACATTTCTGAATTTCTTGGAGGAAATGCACGTTTTTTTAACACAAAAACAATGCTACAACTGTACACAATATTTACAGTAATCAAGCATCCTCAAAACCAAGTCGCAATTAAGAATAGCAAAAACATTCTTCCATGCCTTTTAATAAACTATGAAGGACCAGCACTCTTCTTGTTCCAATTTTCATTGAATTCACTAGTCTTCAGCTAGTCTCTTGTTTCGCATTTGATAAAGTTAGTCCTGTAGTAACAGTGGCCTTAATTCACACTTTAGCACTTCGATGCAGTTCATAGATATCAAAATAGGCAGTAGAAGTACCTGGAAATACTGATTATGTTCAGGAACAACATTGGTCTTTTCCAGCACAACAACTGGTCTCCCAGCAACATCTAAGTGGGAAATTTTGGTCTGCATTAAATCAGAAAAACAATCAAATAAAGGAAGATAGCCTCAATATTTTATAGTAGAGAAGAAATTATGCCCAAGATGAAAAGCAACTTGAAACATTGAAAAAATAATGTTAAGAAATATGAATACAAGACAACCAAGAGAAGACAATATAAACTCTCAACACTATGATACCTCTTGTCCTTGTTTTACAGGAAAGGGAGTAGAAATAGATATATCATCAGATCCCTCTGGCAAAACAACCTGCAACAAGAAAACCAAGTCAAGACTGCCTAAAGATAACATTCTTGTAGGAAATGTTTTCTATTGAACAAACCTTCACAATGAGATTATCAGTGACCAAATCATTTATTGGGGAACCAAAAGAGAAGTTAAGGAAACGTTTCCCCTCTGACCCAAATAAAAAATCTTGAAGTGGCAAACCATATCCAATGGTAAAAGTAGTTCTCCAGCCTCCAAACAACGGATATCTAGGTTCAATCAACAGTTCTGTCTGCAATTTAAGAGAACTTGAATTACAAACAAGAGCAACTATTCCAATAATTTGTTTTGCGTCAATCAAAATGCCAACCTTTTTAGGATCACCCCAGACATTAGATGTTGAAATATTTCCAATCTCATCTCTATAATAAATGGAATGAGCTCTTGGTGGCAATTTTGCAACAAGATTCCTGAAGGCTGATGCACCTCGAAGGTGTGGTCTAGCCTGAAAGTCAAGCCTGCAGGATCAAAGAATAAAACCTGAATCAAATTTTAAATATTATAGCAATCACCAACATGATACTAACACATAAAGATAAAGTAACTGACCTGGAAAATTCACCCTTGCTTTTAGCACCTCCATGGACAATGTTATAGTGTTCTGTAACTTGCACATTGCCCCAATGGGAAATTTCTATCTCCCTCACTAACTCTTGAGCAACAGCAAATGGTTGATTGGTTTCAAAGTGAACAACTACGGGTGCATATGAAAAGGGAGGAACGTTTTCATATGGGCCATATTTGATATCAGAGCCATGGATATTAGTATTCTCTAATTTCGTATACATTTCTATTCTAGCCTTGGGCAATTTAACAGTAAGGGACTGAACCTTAACTGCATAAGGGGAGAGATAGTGAGCAGCATCTTGGAACAAAACTAGCTGAATATCAGCTTGTGTAATTTCCTCAGGAAATGGCCGTAATACATGAGTAAATACTGCTAACACATCTATAGTCAAACTATCTCCTTCACCCAAAGCCTTAGGTAATGATACTGAATGAAAAATCAGAGATGGAGGCAATTCCTCTGGATTGGAAACATTTATAGGGAGGTTACTACCTGAGTTTTTCACTTTCCCTTTACCCTCATTAAGGGTTGCCTTCAAATATGCTAAATTTTTTGCCTGAATCTCAGGAAAGGTGAGCAAAACCTCAGAAACTGGACCAGGACCAGCATTCTCCACCTAAAAATGTGAGGTAGCAGTAAGAAATGCGAGCTTAAGGTTCACGAGCAATTCCCATTTCCAAAACAAACTAAGTTTAAAAGGGCTTCAATAATCGAATCAGTAACTTATTTCCAGTTGAAAACATCAAGATCAAACATCAAAATCTTAAAAGAATTGGAAAAAAAAAAAAAAAAGCAAATCAGTGAAGCACCTTTAATGTCGAAGTAACGCGCACAATTTGAGAAGTCAAATCAATCTGCAACACAAGATCATCAAACATAAGTTCGAGATTTCAAAAACAACCATTCAAGAAAATAAGATATCTGAAATTGCAAAACTTACACGGCGATCGACTTTGGAGAGAATGACATCGGAAAGTACAGTAGGAGTTGTTGTTGAGAGTAAAACAAGTGTCGTAAACAACAAAAGTAAATCACAACGAAATCCCATAACTAGTCTTTCGTTTCGATCAGTACGGCGTTTCTCTGCAAGGAACTACTTGAACATAGATTGATAGATCCTCCTCCGCTCGAACGTTTGATTCTCTCTGACTCTGTGATGCAATCAGCATAGATTACATGGAGCCCGATTTCTTCGTCTGGTCGGGCCAGGCAAGATGGTTTCAATTATTTAACTCGGCCCATTATGCATTTTTTTAGTGATAAAACCCATTTAACATGGATTGAATGGAATGTCATCTATTTGTGGGCTGGACATTAGAGAGATTATATTAGAGCTTAGGCCCTTCAAACTCAAATCGTAATACTCAACCATTTGACCCTTTTTATGGGCCGGAAAAGACGAAACGTGGACACGTGACACCTAAAAATGGCCGAAGCTTGAAGATAACACCGGGTGGGAAACACAACACTCTCTCTACACAAGTCTTCACCACTGCGTCGGAGGCGCAGCCACCAGAACCAGGTTTTTACAATCTACTTGGGTTTCGGTGGATTTTTTAGATTATTGTTAGAGATACAACAATGGAGACATCTCTAAGATATGGAGTAGATTCCAAAGCCCTCAAAATTCATGCCAAGGAGAGGTTTGCCATTGATTCCAGCACCCACTTGCAGGTAACTCGGATTGATTTCTTGATATTATTTATGGGAATTCCTTAAAATGCAAATTTGGGGCTTTAATTTATTTATTTTTTTGGTTAGGTTCATGGGGAGCTAGATACAAGAATTGGAGCTCCTAGTTATGTCAGTGCAATGATAAGACACTTTTATCCAGATGTATGTTTCTTGTAATCCTTAATATGGCGAGATAAGTTCTTGTTCTTTTAAGAATACGGGCTGACGTTGTATTGATTTAACTGTAGTTGTCTGCTTGTCTTGGAGTGGGATTGCAATATGATAAGCATGAAAAACTCAGGTATTTTGTTCGAGGAAAAAAGGGTTTTCCTGTGACAAATGATGGTTTGATAAGCTTCAATGTTAAGGGACGATGTGATGTTGACAAAGAATTTAAAAAGGTTGGTGTTTTCTTTGCGTTTTGTATATGAGAATTGGTATTTTTTTTATTTTTAATGCAAGTTTTTGATACTGTGTAGTTTATTTGGAGACTTTGTTCATTGATTGAAGTAGATTGTAAGCTGTTGTTCTAGCTACCATATGCAGCTAATTTCCTTCCCTTACCATGACAGAGGAATTCAAAAGCAGCTGCGGAAGTATCTTGGAGCATATATAATTTCCATAGAGAACAAGATGTTAGATTCAGAATTGGGTATGAAGTGATTACCAAGGTACATTTCCCATAGCTTTATGGTTAAAACATCTGAAAGCCTGTGCATTGTGTTATACATTGCCATAGTCAAAAGCAACTGCTTTCGACTTGAGTTGTCTTCCTTTTTCCACTTTTTATTTATTTATTTATTTTCCCTATTCAGGTGCCTTATCTGCAGATTAAGGAAAATAATTGGACCCTCAATGCTGACATGAATGGAAAATGGAATGTCAAATTTGATTTGTGAGCAAAGAAAGAGCATGATATATTCTCTTAGAGGTGAGATGCGTGACTGTAGAATGCCTGTTGATTTATTTCTTTGTTTTAGGTTCTGACCGGACTGAATAATAAACTGCAATCTGCTAATATGTCTAGGGCCATCAATTAGATTTTTCACAAATTTTCATCCATCAAGAATTCTTACCTTTCATGCTGATTTTAGGTGATCTCTTTTTGTGTAGATTGTACGTTACAATTTGCCCCTCTTGTGGGATTCAGTAGAATGCATAATTCTAGTTCTCCATTGCTGATTATGGAACTTGTCGAACTAGTGTTTGTGACTTGCATAAGGTATCCAACTAAGTGTATGCTGCATAAGAAGTTAAGATAGGAAATCAGCATATGCTAATACCCCTCACCCACTTATCTTCTAACACTCTGCTGCCAACATGTACTTAAATGAAGAAACTAAGAAGGTCATTTGAGCTGATGAGCAAAAACTGGTATTTTCTGTGTACAATAGACTCTTCTATTGATCTATGTTTCTATTTGTTGGTAAATTTGATTTTTATTTTTAACTTTTTGCATGGATAGCTTGATTTCAGTTGGATATATCCAATCCTGTGTCTTTTTTTCCCCGATAAAAGTGCCATGGTTCATGGCTAGGAAGCAGAGCCGTCCTTTGAGATGCAATCTGATAGTCAACTGGACAAGTAATGGTGTGGATGATTAGGTGGTAGATGTTGAAATTGGTAGCAAATGAAATTTAGTAGATTATTTTTTATTGCAATAATATCTTGTTGGGATGATGCTTTGAGAAGATATAACTGGATGCCACTTTTGAAGTGGCTTGTCTACCTTTTATCATAAACTGACCATGATCTAGCATTCTTGTTCTTGATATTCTTACAGTGACGGGTCCATCATTTATTGTAGTCTGACTACGGTTTCACGTTCTTGTTTGCAGGGAGTAGTTTCTTTTTGGCCTACTTGGAATTCCAATAAGAGCACATCTTTACAGGGGTGATTTGAACAAACAATTGCGTAGCTATGTATTATGTAGGTAAATTGAGGATTGTATTCCCTTTTAAACATTATGCTTCATATCCTTGTTCCATATACTGAACATTGTTTCATGCCTGGGATATGGAAATCATTTCTTTGCATAACTTCAAATTGGCACGTAAAACAAAAATATATAATTCACGTCCATGAGCCATGAGCTCGAATCAGTCACTGAACCACGTTACCACGGAGGCGACCCTTCGACTTTGAAGGCTTGAAAATTTGTGTTTCTGTACCCCTCTCTTCTCTTGAACGGAAGTGAGATCCGTCAGTATGGTAAAATATTGATGGAAAATTCGGCAGGGAAAGACGGAATTATGTGGAGATGAGTGCGGTTAAATTAAGGGAGGGAGGAAACAAAAAGAATAATGTGGATAAGTTTGGAGGCGACAGAGGAAGCAACGCGCATGGCACATACCTCGGTGGGTCGTTGAATGTTTATCACACAGGTCACAGCTCA
>Ga0325411_1000962_pt1 | contig 31221 bp, 22 predicted proteins | sample PopdelMetagenome_13_FD_206181 | JGI IMG/M metagenome (GOLD analysis project Ga0325411, IMG submission 206181) | Populus deltoides microbial communities from Bellville, Georgia, United States - Xylem-PdIQD-R4 | ecosystem: Host-associated > Plants > Phyllosphere > Stem > Wood/Secondary xylem...
AAATCGAGTTACCTGAACAAGCTCAAGTTCCGAATAGAAAATTACAAGATTTTGGTGACATCAAGATATGAATTTCAAAGTTTTGGATCAACATATAAATTGGAAACATTGAATCTTGCAGATGCCAAGACCCTTTTTCAGAAATTGGCATTACCATCGGATCAGCAGTCATATGCTCCAGATCAAAAAAGTCTAGAGGAGGTGATTTATTCTCGTCAAATAGGATAGAATATTAGATGGATATTGGTAATAGATGAAAAATGTATGTTGTGAAAGAGATTTATGTCTAATTTTATGTGTCGCACGTCACCGTGCAGCGTTGGCTGGCGATTTTCTAGTTCATTTGCTTAATTCATTAGGAGTCGCCACCTAGTATTATGGTAACTACGAACCTATGATCTGCGAGAGTCTGAGTAAGGGACTGGTTGTGCAAGGGGAAGACGCATCACCCCCAATGCACCCTACCTAAAGTAAACTGCATTGTTATTTGATTGTTTTTTAAGTCGAATTTCTATTTGTTGATCTTTTCTAAGATTCAAGGTAGATCTCTCTTCATGAGAAAGTCTCTACCTTATTGGATTAAATCCTAACCGTTCTAAAGTCTAAATTTTAGCATCGTATTTATTTATACCTTGTATCTTTAATATCTGAGGGTGTATTTTATTGTGTAATTTTACACCCACGAATATTAAAGTTTACATTTGGATCTTAAAAAAATTGAAAAAAACGTTTTTGATATTTTGACTAAATCCTAATGAATGATCATAAACCAGTCATGATATCCATTTCTATTTTCAAAACATGGGAAAGATGCAAGTTTTTTTTTAAAAAAAAAATATGCTTGGAAAAGTTTTTAGGTTTTGGCCGTATGCATGAAATTATTCTTTTTTTTTCCAGAGAAAATCAAGTATTTAATACCGGATTTGTATTTTACAATGTAAATATACAACTCGATATTATGCAAAATTGGTAGAAAAATATTTGAGAAAATCACAAATTTTTTTTAAGGATATTTTGAAATTTTTTTGGATTTTTTTTTTTTAATATTATAATTTATTATTATAAATAAATAAATAAAAATAAAATAAAAATCTACATGGGCTAGGCCAGGCTCAGCCATAGAAGAGGTTGGGCCGATTTCGGCCCAAAATGAATGGGCAGATCTCGGCCCGAAACGGTTGGGCCTATCTCAGCCCAACACTTTTTATTTATTTCTTTAGGGTCGGGCCGGACCTCGCCTAGAACTTTGGGCTGGGCCAGATTCGGCCCGGCCCTAAAGAAATAAATAAAAAGTGTTGGGCCAAGGTCAGCCCAACCATTTCGGGCCGAGATCGGCCCATCCTCTTCTATGGCTGAGCCTGGCCCAGTTAGCTGGGCCGGCCCAGCCCATGTAGATTTTTATTTTATTTTTATTTATTTATTTATAATAATATATTATAATATTAAAAAAACGAAAAAAATTTCAAAAAATCCTTAAAAAAATTTGTGATTTTCTCAAATATTTTTCTACCAATTTTGCATAATATCGGGTTGTATATTTACATTGTAAAATACAAATCCGGTATTAAATACTCGATTTTCTCCAGAAAAAAAAAAGAATAATTTCATGCATACGGCCAAAACCTAAAAACTTTTCCAAGCATATTTTTTTTTTTAAAAAAAAGACTTGCATCTTTCCCATATTTTGAAAATAGAAATGGATATCATGACTGGTTTATGATTATCCATTAGGGTTTGGCCAAAATATCAAAAACCTTTTTTTCAATTTTTTTTTAAGATCCAAATGTAAACTTTAATATTTGTGGGTGTAAAATTACACGATAAAGTACACCCTCAGGTATTAAAGATACAAGGTATAAATAAATACGATGCTAAAATTTAGACTTTAGAACGGTTAGGATTTAATCCAATAAGGTAGAGACTTTCTCATGAAGAGAGATCTACCTTGAACCTTAGAAAAGACCAACAAATAGAAACTCGACTTAAAAAACAATCAAATAATAATGCAGTTTACCTTAGGTAGGGTGCATTGGGGGTGATGCGTCTTCCCCTTGCACAACCAGTCCCTTACCCAGACTCTCGCAGATCATAGGTTCGTAGTTACCATAATACTAAGTGGCGACTCCTAACGAATTAAGCAAATGAACTAGAAAATCGCCAGCCGACGCCGCGAGGTGACGTGCGACAGAATGACGACTCCACTAGGGACCGCCTTATTTAGTCAGCCTAAGCTTTGTTTGTTTGATTGTTTGATTATCTGTTTTGGTTTGTTTAACTTAACTGTTTCGACACTTTTATTTCCTGTTCATACATAAATACATCAAGATTAATGCATTCATGCATTTTTATTTGTGCAAGAAGATCCAATTCTAGGATAGGTGGGGAGTAGCGGTCTGCCTCATGACTTTCAGTTGGGGTTCAGATTCGTGAAACATCCAACTATGAGCTGAGTATTTACTTGGTGATGGTGGTCACATAGTGCCCCGACCATCCCTTGTAAACCCCCATACTGCCTTCATGAAAGGTAGTCACTGGGCAGTTCATAGACCTTTTGAGACCAGGTAGAAAACATATCCCTCATATAATAACCTAGAATTTTTCTGGACTTTACAAGATTTTTGAGCTAAGACCATAACTTCCCTTACCTTTTCGGAATATGGGGAAAGATATGAGATGATGCAATTAGTCGAAGGGGATTGCCCAAGAACCAAGGTTGAAGAATTACCACACATAACCAAAGTACACTGTTCTGTAGACAGCATAAAGAAGTTGGCCCCTATTCTGGGATATATTGATGAGAATCTGTTTGAGAAGAAGTATGGAAGAATTGCTCATCTAATAAGAATGCCTGTTCAGATTTCAGCAGTCAAAGCCTTGATGCATTTCTAGGATCTGAGCTACAGATGTTTTACTTTTGGGGATATTGATATGACCCCTACTCTTGAAGAGTATGCTAAGATCTTGAGTTTTCTGAATGACCCTTACAAAGTGTACTTCAGGCAAAGAATTGAGATTACAGCTGCAGCAGTTGCCAAACTTCTACATTTGGATCAAGTTGATCGGTACAGGACATCCAATGGAGGGTTCAAGTGGAAAATGATCGAGAATAAATTGAAGACAGATAAGGAAAGATATCAGATAATTATTTTTGTCATCTTTGGGTTGGTTCTGTTTCCTTCAGAAGCCGCAGGAATTGTTAGCATTGAAGCTGCTAACGCCTTCCTTGAATTTGAAGAGACAAAGAATAATCCTACTTCAGTTATCTTAGCTGAAACCTTCTTATCTCTAAATCATTGTAGATTGCATGGGAAAGGGGTGATGAGATGTTGTATTCCTCTCTTATTCATGTGGATAGTTAGCCATTTGGAAGCGTCAAAAGAAGTCTTCAATAATTTCTGGTGGTTTAACATGAGGCCTCTTGAGTTAGTGTTGACTAAAGAGTGGAATGATTTGGATGAAAAGGCATGGGTAGAGAAATATTGAGAACTTCCCTAGAGTAATTTCAGATGGAAAGCTCCTTGGGTAAGTGGTTCATCTTACCTCATGAGTTGTGGCAACAAAGCATGGGTCCCATTAATTGGCTTGACTGGTTATATCAACTACTCACCCTCATTGGTGGCTAGACAGTTTGGAGGAGTACAATACGTACCAAGAACTTGGGGATTAGCCGAATATACCAGTCCGTTTAAAGAAGCTAGTTCTTTGGATAAGTTAGATGCCATCAGAAATAACTGGAAGCAGCCTATTTTGGTCCGCAAAGAGGAGTTTCAAAAAGAGTTCTCAATTAGCCCTAATTATTCAATATGGAGGAGTGGCAATTCATTGAAAATACTTCAAGAGGCAATAGAGCTAGGGGTAACCCAAGATAAGTCATCCATGACATTGGAGCTCAAAAGAAAAAGGGTCAACAACGAGGAAAATCTCCAAGAAGAACTAGATAGCTGAGGATTGAGCTTAGCAAGAGCATGATTCATAAGAAATTCCAGGAAAACCAACTCTTGAAAGAAGATAAGATAAATGCCTCTCTAGATCAGCAATTGAAAGAAAAAGATGAGCAAATTATTAAGTTAAGAAAGAACCAGCACGAAGCAAATAAGCAACTGGAAGAAGGGAAGGTCAAGTATGATGAGTTGGTGAACAAACATGTAATGATGGAGCAAGAATTTGTGACTCTAAAAAGGGCCTCAGAAAATAAAAAGTCTGCTGACAAAGAGACAATAGCTTCTCTGAAGAAAGAAAGGGACCAGTATAAATTAAAATGGGAAGCTAAAAAAGAGAAGAACAGATTGGCAGAACTCACCATTGAAGAAGAAAGAAGCTTAAGAACTCGATATCAGGTCCAAGCTGATGATGAGAGAGAAGCAAAGAGGATAGCTGAGTTGGATATAAAGGAATACCTGGACAGAATAAATGGTATAAGAAACCGAGTTTCTGTGATATAAGTCAAGCTTGAGTCCCGAGAGGAAGAAGCAAAGAAGATGCAAGAACGGTTTAAGGAATGGCAAGACTATATCAGCAGCCTCGACGTACAACTAAACACTAAGGTAGCTGAGCTTGATATAGAGAAGGAAGAATTGCAAAGGGCCAGAAAGCAGATTCAGCAGTAGGAAAAGATGGTTCAAATTTTGGAGACAAACAATGAATCATTAGCTGCTAGTAATGGAACACTGCTTTAAGATAACACCCTGTTCCATTACAAGATCGAACAAACGGACAGGCTAATTGACATGGTAGCTAGAAAGGCAAATGAGCTACAAGTGAAGGCTGCCAGGATTGCCAACAACCGTCATAGATATGAGGAGTATTTGAATGAAGTTTCCTCTTTCATCAGGAATGTAGCCAATAGAGGAATATCATTTGAATGAAGACACTTTGTATGAACCATCTGTATTATGCCTACTTTTGAAATTTTACAATGTGCATGGAATTTAATCAATCAAAGGAATTGGGTAAAACCTCTTTGAGTATATCAGACTTCGGATGCTACCTATATTTGACAAAGGAAGTCACGGATTAGCTCTTTAATCCATATACATGCATTTCTTATTTGCATCCATATTCATACATTCATTCATTATAACACACATGCATACGCCAGGTCAATATATAGGTCCCCAAAGAGTCTACAACACTCGACTTCAAGCAAGGAACATGGAAGATGAAGAACGTGCTTACCATGAAGCTCATTTCCAAGAAGAGTTGAATTCTCTAAAGGATAGTGTGGCTCGCCTCACTAGTTTACTCGAGCAAGCACTAAGGAATACCTCTGGTGAAGGCCCTTCAACTAGACCTGCCACTTTCCCAGCAAACCAACCTGAAGAAATAATAGGAGAACATGCACAGGAGCCCTGACACAATCCAACATTTGTGTAGTCAACAACACCAGTACCAACACCTGCAGTCGCAGATGCATTCGTTAATGAATCCCACAAAACTAAGCCATCTGATGACATTGATCAGGACAAGATGGCAGCACTAGAGGCCAGGATCAGGGCCATTGAGGAAGTAGACTTATATGACCCTGTGCGAGCCGCAGAAATGTGTCTAGTCCCTAATGTGGTGGTACCAAAGAAATTTCGAGTTCCTGAATTTATCAAATATACCGAAACTCAATGCCCTGTTACCCATCTCAAATCCTATTGCAATAAAATGGCAGAAGTAGTGCATGATGAGAAGCTACTAATGCATTTCTTCCAAGACAGTCTGAGTGGAGCGGCGTTGAGTTGGTATATGAGGTTAGATAATACGAGGATCCATACATGGAAGGATCTCGTAGATGCTTTCATTAAGCAATACAAATACAACATGGATATTGCTCCTGATAGAACCAGTCTGTCTAATCTGGAGAAAGGAGATAAAGAAAGCATAAAGGAGTCTGCCCAGAGATGGAGAGATTTGGCAGCATAGGTACATCCCCCTCTCCTAGAAAAGGAAATGGTTGCTCTGTTTGCTAACACGCTAAAAACGCCATACTATGAACACGTGATGGGTAGTTCGGCTCAACAATTCACTGATGCCGTGGCAGTAGCAGAACAAATAGAGCAAGGAGTAAAGAGTGGGAGAATCTTTGCACCCATGGAGAAAAAAGGTTTTGAAGTAAAAAAGAGAGAAATTGATCATATTGAAAGTAGTTATAAAAGCAAAAAAGGTCAATTCCAAAGATATAACACTCAATCCTCTTCATCCCAAATTGCCAACACCAATTTCAACTTCCCGATCCCAGCCAGAAAACTTGAACCCCAAAACCACCAAGTAAACAACCAAGCTGAAAGTTTCCCCAAAAAGAACTACCAAAGAACCCAAGAACAATTGCCTCCATTGTCGTTACCCTTAAATGAAATGTACCAAAAGCTACTAAGTATCGAACAAGTAGCCCCCGTGCCTTTGACACCCCTACAACCACCTTACCCCAGCTGGTATAAGTCGGATCTCACTTGCGAATACCATGCCAATGTAGCTGGACATAGCATCCATACCTGCAACGCCTTTAAGAGAAAGCTTCTACAACTGATCAAAGCAGGATGGATAACATTTGAAGATGCCCCTAATGTGAATACGAACCCTCTACCCAATCATGCTTCAGGTAGTGGGTCTGTAAACATGTTAGAAGTAGAACACTCAAAAATCTTAAAGGTGTCAATGGATAGGATCTACCAAATGATGGTAGATGCAAGGTACAAAGAGGGTAGCGAGAAATGTTGTGAACATCATAATATAGAAGGCCATGTGATCAGCCATTGTGAGAGCTTTCACAAAAAAGTGATGCAAATGATCAGTTGTGGGTTGCTACGAATTGAGAAAGCAATAAGTGAAGAGGTGTTCATGATGGAGGCACCAAATAAAGAGGTGTGTCGAGTAGAATTCACTACAGGAAGGCCACCCAAATTGGTCTTATCCAAACCAGTAGTTGAACATAAAGGGAATTATAGTGTTTTACCTCATAACTATGGGTATTCTTTCAAAAACACTCAGCAACCGCCTATTTTTCAAGCAGTAATTGGAGGATTGACCCGTAGTGGCAGATGTTTCACTCCAAAAGAGCTAGAAAAACAAAGAAAAGCTAAGGGTAAAGAGGGGGTTGATGTGACTGAGGAAATAAACAAACCTGTCACGGAAGAGGAAATCAATGAATTCTTAAAGCTGATGAAACATAGTGAATGTAGTGTTGTTGAACAGCTCAAGAAAACTCCAGCAAGAATATCGCTATTGTCTCTGATTCTAAGCTTTGAGCCACATAGGACGGCTCTACAAAAGGTATTGAATGAAGCATATGTTCCTCAAGACATCAATCAAGAAGCCATGGAACATTTAGTGGGAAGAATCCAGGCCTCGAATTATGTATACTTCACTGAAGATGAATTGAGTCCTGATGGTACTGGGCATAACAAGCCACTATACATTACAGTGCGTTGTAAGGATATTCTGATCGGAAAGGTACTCATCGATGATGGTTCCGCATTGAATGTCCTACCAATGCATATGTTAAAAGAAATGCCTGTTGATGAGTCACACATGAAACCTAGCACCTTGATGGCTAGAGCATATGATGGTTCGCTAAGACAGATAATTGGGACCCTAAAAGTGGAGCTATATGTGGGGTCGCAGATGTTCTTGATAACATTACAGGTAATGGACATTCACCCATCTTACAGCATATTATTAGGAAGGCCGTGGATTCATGCAGCTGGAGCAATAGCTTCTTCATTGCATCAGTGTTTAAAGTATATCATGAATGGAATGCTGATAACTGTCAAAGCTGAAGAGACAGTTTCCATGATAAAAAATATGGTCATACCCTTCATTGAAGCAGAAGATTGTAGAGATGGGAATATTCATGCTTTTGAAATTGTGAACACAGAATGGGTTCCTGAAGGTGTAGTGCTGAGAAAGCCTAGAATTCCATAAACAGCAAAGATGGCTACCAAATGCTTTCTAAAGAATGGGGCTCCTTTTCAATGTCATCCTGAGACTGGAATGCCTGGGCTGATCAAGCTAAAGTGTGCAAATCAAAGATTTGGGCTTGGATATAAGCCCAAGAAAGACTATTACAAGTGGGTCACTCAGATTAAAAGAGAGGCAAGAATGGCGAGGATTGAAGGAAGAGAGCCAGAAGAGAAGGTGTCGCACGTCAAATCCGCGCAGCATCGGCTGGCGATTTTTCATTTCGTTTGTGTTTTGATTGGTTCGTTGGAGTCGCCACCTAGTATTTAATTGAAGGCTACTAGGAAACCCGGGTGCTGGTCTTGTCAGAGATTCACGGGTAAGGGACTGGTTGTGGTTAGGGAAGATATTAGCATCCCTAACACACCCTACCTGAGGTAAGCTGCTTCATGGACTTGATGTGTTAAAGAAGTTTTAAAAATTCTGTTCTTTCATCGAATTTTAGAAATACGACTTACATATAAGTTCATAATTCTTTATCCATAAGCAAATCAAAATATTAAATTCTTCTTTATTCTTGCAATTTTATCGTACAAAAAAAAAACATTCATAAACAAAATACAAATCACACATTTCCTTTTCACTATACTTTTCTTTTTTTCTTTTTTCTTTTCTTTCTTTTCTTTTCTTTTTTATTACATCAACACTACAAATTATAAAAAGTCAACTAAACAAAAAAACATTAAACAATTTTTACAATTACAAAAATTAGCCCCAAAACAATCTGAAATTACAGGGATAGCCTTCTGTACCCGCAGGAACACTAGCGGCGCGTCTCTCCACGCGCCACCGTCACTGGCGGCGCGTCTCTCCACGCGCCGCCGCAAGAAATCCAGGCGCGCAGGAGGGTCAGTCACGGCTTCCTCTCTTCTTCCCCTCCTCGCCGGCGGTGACCTGCAAAACACCAAAAAGGCAACAGGCACATTGTTTTAATCTTCTTTCACTGTTTTTGGATATGCCTCTCTCTTCTCCTTTAGATCTGCTTCACTGCAGATCGGTTCTTCCATGGGTTTTTTCATCTTCTCCTCCGATTCGGGTAGCTAGCAGGAAGAAGGATGGCTACTGATCTGTAGGTGCCGTTGTGTTCGGGCCGCCGCTGAAGACTGCTGGGTCTGCGGACTCTACTTGAGGGAGAAGGCGGGCAGGAGGCCAGTTACAGAAGATGAAGAAGAGTAGTGCCTCGGCGTTGCCGTGTGGGGGCTGGTGGCTCACTGGTGAAGACGGCGCTGCTGCTGCTGGCGGCGACAAACAGCTGAGAGAAATGTAGTGGCCGACTGCTGTGGGGAGGTGCAGAAGCCGGTCTCTGTCTGTGTTGCCAGAGAGGGAAAGTCTTGTGCTGGAAGGGAACAGCTGGGACGGTGATGAGAGGAAATAGGGGGGAAAGTTGAGCCGGCTGGAGAGGGAAAGACGAGGTGGCTAAGAGAGAGAACCGGTTGAGGGAAAGGGAAGGTCTGTGTGGGCTAGGGGTGTTCGGGTGTGGTTGGTTCTCTTGTGGGGAAAAGAGAATAGGGATGGCCTGTGTGCAGTCGAGAGAGGGAAGGGAGAGTGAGGGGATGAAGATCACTAATTTGGTTTCAAAGGAAGGGGGGCAGTCTGGTGTGTCTTTTGGTAGAGAGAGGGGGGCTGGCCGTGTTTGGGCTGAGGGAGCAAAGCTCTTGGCTGGCGAGAAGAAGGAAAAAGCGGCGACTCCGGGTGAGGGAGAAGAAAGAGTTAAGTTTTTTTAGGGTTTTCTTTTTTTTGTGTTGCCTCCCCCAAATTACAAAATTACCCCCCCGGGTTTTGAGTTTTGGACCTATATTTATAGGTAAAATGTTGCCCGGGACTCAAAATTGGTCCCACAACTTTTTTTTTTGTAAATTTTGATTTTTCTTGTTTTTTCTTATATTTTTTAAAACGAGCAATATCAACTTTGACTCAGAGAAAAATCAAGGATTTCAAAAACAACGCGTGAAAAGTTTAACGCGTTCGAAAACTTCTAAAAATTTAAATTCTTTTTTAGACGACATTGAAAATGCTAAAAACGATGCAAATATATATATAAAAAAAACATATTGTTTTGGATTTTCATTGTTTTTCGCTATTTTTGGATTTTTTTCAAAAATTTTATCAAATAGGTGGGTTAAAAATTAGGTAGCAACAGATGCCCCCTCTTTACAATGCTTACGAAGCAAAACTCCTCAATGTTTTGCATAGTAAGCTTTGTAAAGAAAAGAAAAAGAAAATGATCTCATTATCTTGGGCGACCCGCCCCTTTTGAGTCTATTTTTAGGGGCGACCTGCCCACACATACTCAAAGTGGTCTATTTTTCAGGGGCGATCTGCCCACACACTCACACTGGTCTATTTTCACGGGCGACCTGCCCACACATACTCAAAGTGGTCTATTTTCAGGGGCGACCGGCCCACACACTCACACTGGTCTATTTTCACGAGCGACCTGCCCACACATACTCACTTTGGTCTATTTTCAGGGGCGACCTGCCCACACACTCACACTGGTCTATTTTCACGGGCGACCTGCCCACACATACTCAAAGTGGTCTCTTTTTAGGGGCGACCAGCCCACTCACTCACACTGATCTATTTTCACGGGCGACCTGCCTACACATACTCAAAGTGGTCTATTTTCAGGGGCGACCTGCCCACACACTCACACTGGTCTATTTTTACGGGTGACCTGCCCACACATACTCACTTTGGTCTATTTTCAGGGGCGACCTGCTCACACACTCACACGGGTTTATTTTCACGGGCAACCTGCCCTTTTGATTGGGTTTACCTGAGATCCCATCTGGCGATCTAATAAGAACAAAATCGGTGTGTAGCTCTATCAACCTGAAATCCCCTCTAGCGATTCCCTTTAACCAAAGCTAAATTCTGCATGGTTAGGCTAAACTGAGATCCCTTCGCCGATCCCCTTTACCTAGAACCAAAATCATGTGTGGTTAAGCTAAACTGAGATCCCTTCGCCGATCATCTTTAACTAGAACCAAAATTTGTGTGGTTAGGCTGAACTGAGATCTCTTTGTCGATCCCCTTCAACCAGAACCAAAATCTGTGTGGTTGGGCTGAACTAAGACCCCTTCGCCGATCCCCTTTAACCAGAACCAAAATCTGTGTGGTTAGGATAGACTGAGATTCCTTTCGCCAATCCCCTCTAACAAGAACTAAAATTCCTGCGTGTGGTTAGGATAGACTGAGATTCCTTTCACCAATCCCCTCTAACCAGAACCAAAAATACTCTGTGGTTAGGATAGACTGAGATTCCTTTCACCAATCCCCTCTAACCAGAACCAAAAATACTCTGTGGTTAGGATAGACTGAGATTCCTTTCGCCAATCCCCTCTAACCAAAACCAAAATCCTGTGTGGTTAGGATAGACTGAGATTCCTTTCGCCAATCCCCTCTAATCAGAACCAAAATTCCTGCGTGTGGTTAGGATAGACTGAGATTCCTTTCGCCAATCCCCTCTAACCAGAACCAAAATTCCTGCGTGTGGTTAGGATAGACTGAGATTCCTTTCACCAATCCCCTCTAACCAGAACCAAAAATCCTCTGTGATTAGGATAGACTGAGATTCCTTTCGCCAATCCCCTCTAACCAGAACCAAAATTCCTGCGTGTGGTTAGGATAGACTGAGATTCCTTTCGCCAATCCCCTCTAACCAGAACCAAAAATCCTCTGTGGTTAGGATAAACTGAGATTCCTTTCACTAATCCTCTCTAACCAAAACCAAAATTCCTGCGTATGGTTAGGATAGACTGAGATTCCTTTCGCCAATCCCCTTTAACCAGAACCAAAATCCTCTATGTAGCTCGGTCAACCTGGAATCCCATATGGCGACTCCCTTCAACCAAAGCTAAAATCTTTATGTTGTGGTTAACCTAAGATTCCTTCTGGCAATCTTCTTTAACCAAAAAATATTTTCCTTCTTCAAGATGATAGGGTTCGAATTGAAGACTCTTCTTCGTTGATCTTCTTATTTCTTTGAGATTTCCCTAATGTTAGGGTTTATCTCATCTTCCTCTCGTTTCCAGGGTCAAAACCATGATTCTTTGTTGTTCATCAACTCAATGATTCTTTTTTTGGTCCTAAATCTTGCTGGACTAAGGATTTTTCCTGCAACAAATAAACATATATGCAATGTTTTGATGTTAGATGACATGCATGCATCCTTATCTAATTTGAAATATAGGTCCCCTCCTCTTCGATGTTCCATCATCACAGGGTGCCTTTGTTTGCTTTTCAAAGCTTTCTTTATTTTTTCAATGTACTGGCTTATTCGTGTGCTAGCCTTCCACTCAGATGTAAGTGTAGTGCCCATCTTGGGCTGTCTACGACGATCACTGCTCTCGGTTGTTCTCAAGCTTGACCATGCTTCCAAATGTGGTGTTGCTTGATTCATCCCGAAAGAGTGGAACAAATCATCCATCTCCTAGATTCTCTCAAGAATTGTCCTTTAATTGGTTGTGCGTGTTTTACCAACACCTATCAAGAGGTTTTCTAGTGTTTAACCTTATTTTAGATTGCCAATTGGTCATGGACTTGCCCCTAGTTGAAACAATACTCTTCAAGTATATGTTATCATCAGTTTTCTTGGAAACTATCCAATCATCGAGTCATGCATCTCATAGCTTGCAGTACAAAGGCTTATGGTTGTATGCTCAGTGTTATTCTCAATAGATTCCCCTCAGCTCTTCTAATCAGATTGTGAAAAGAAATGTCTCGGCCTCATCAATGATGTTGCTTTTATCACCCATACTCATGCGGTGAAACGCACATTTGGCTTCAAAACAAATTGTCCCATAGTCAGTCTTCGTGGTGGGTGCCTTTTCCGACATTCATTCAATGCAGTTGTGTGATAACATCTGTCGATAACCATGTTTCAAAGGATGACAATATGAGGTTTTCCTTCAAGTGCAACATTGTTCCACAGTCAGTCCTGGTGGTGTGCATCTTTTTGCCATTCAATTAAATTCATTCGTGTATCCTCATCGATCGTTAGCCATGTTTCAAAAGATGATGATATGAAAGTCTCCTTCAAGTACATCTTTGTTTCTCCATTGCTGACAGGGTTCACTAGAGCATGGACTATTTGGAACGACATTGCCCCTAGTATGATCTGAATGTGCTCATTCATTGATTATCTTTCTTTGAACATCATTGTCTTCAGTTCACTGATTCATCATTTACTCATCTTTCATTGTCTCATAGCTGATCTGAATACTGCTTGTTTTTCATTCTCAGGGTCCACTGTATTGCTCCCAGCTGCTCAACTTTTCAAGAAGTGTCGAGGACTTCAATGTCATTTCTATCAACGATTTCATAGACTCAATCGATGTTCTTCTATATCCGATAATCTTCCTTGTTTTGGAATCAACTCTCATATTTCAAAGATCATGTATATTCGAAGTCTAGTTTGTTGAAATGAAATCATAGATGTCCCTTTTTTAAAAAGACCTTTTGAAAATCAAGCTTTTTGATCAAAGACCCAACACACGTTATTCGAAATATACAGTCCTTTGATTGTCATGTATTTTGAAAACAGAAATTGACCCGTTGTAAGACTAAAATGGCTTTTTTCTTTTCTTTTTTTTTTCATGGTTCTTTGTATCCATTTTAGACTCTGATTTTGGGTATATCTTTTGATGGTCTGTGATTGGGTGACCTTTTTTGTGAATTTTTAAAAAACAAGATGCTCAAGTCAAAACTGAGGCTTTATCAAGAAAGGCTGTTTCTCTTCTTAGCACTTATTTTATCAGTATGCATAATAACCAATAGCTTAATTCATGATGTCACGACCCTTATGAAAAAGCTCTTCCAGTTTTGAGAGCGACATTTATCGGTTCAGATTGTTTACTTGATCAAAAAGGGCTTTTAAAAGCACGTAATGTGGGCGATAGTTCATGGCTATAAAAGAAAGGAATTTCACAGGCTCAAAAGGTGTTTGGGGTTTTAAAGATCTAGGATCAACATCAATTATCCATCAACTCTCTTTCTCTCGTTGTCGTTGCAGAGGAATGACATAAAACCTTGTGAATCTCAAATATCAGACTTCTCTTAACATAAGTCATAATGCAAATCCGTTTTTCCTTGATGAATAACCAACCTCAATCATCTGATAACATCAGAGGCTTTATAATGGATACCAAAAGTCACGTTTATAGCTTAGTTTTTTTTTCTGGTATTGACTTTATTATGCCTTTTCTTGATTGATATATATTTTTTTTTTTTGCTCTTCATAGACTTGATAAGTGTTCTCCTTCCTCTATCTTTGACTTGTCTTTAAGTGAAGGCAATTTCAACCTTTTTTTTTTTTTGCTTTCTTATAGCCTTCCTCAAAATTTTCTTATATGCCCCCAGTCTATGTGTTTTCTTTTCGCCCTCTCTCAATCATTGGACTTTTGTTCTAAGTTTTTCCCTTTATCCATTAGTTATATCAATGTCTCCAAAATATCTCTCATCTACCCCCAGTGTGAGGTGTGATCCTAGTCAGGGTTTTTTTTATGAAAAGAATATTCTATCCAGCTCAAAAATGGGACTACAAGGGATATAATCTTTAGAAAGTGAAGAGATAACAAAAATGGCCTTTTCTCATTTCAAGTAAGGTCAGTTAAAACCGATAAATTTTGACCTTGTCCAGTGTAATGATTGGGACTTCTAAGAATCATGATTCACGAGTCCATAACTACTGAATCCACTATATGTCATTATACATATTGCTAAAACTTAGCCATATAATGTGTGGTTTAATTTTGTGTGTGAGCTCAAAATTTTTTTCGTTCACCTCTTCTTGTTTATCATGTCATTTCAACAATCATCGAGTCTTTTTTGTAATCAAAACACTTTTAATCTTCAGGACTGATTAACCTTTATCGCATGTTGGAGTTTGATCAAAATATTTTGTCAGAATAAAATGCTAAACATCTGTTAATTTCAAAACAACAAAGAGACAAACGAGACATGTTTCGTTGAAGGATGAGATATGATCCCAAAACAAAAATGCAACATTCCACAACAATATGATTGACAATTCATCGCCATTCTTGAATCAGCTTTTCTAGCGATATCTGTGTTTTGCCAAGCATTTTCGATCACATGTCATTCTAAAGATGTTTGGGGGACAATATAGCCAATGACACCCTCCTTCACAGAATCTACTCGTCTCTTGCTCACCAACTTCCGGACTCGCTTCTTGAAATTCTTGCAACTCTTCAATTGAAATGGTTGAGGACCCCACCATGACATCACATCTCTTGTCTGGATTATACTACCTAGGAAACGGTGGTTGCATGGGATTTATCGGAGTCAGGCAAAAGTCTAGAATCTGGCAGATGTTGGTAAATAAACTCACACGGCAACTGTTCAATTGAAATTCTTTCAACTATTCCATTTGAAATGGTCGAGGACCCCACCATCACTTCACATGATTATACCACATGGCAAAGGAATGTCTATCTTTTGCAAAGACATTGGAGTAGTCGATGATACAACGAGACTTGGCTAGACCACATAATTAAGGTTTCCCACTGTCAAAGTCTTCTTTTCATTCATCTCTTATCATTGTTCTGGAATACTTGGCAGAACCTTCAATCTTTCCCATCTTGATAGCTTGGTTCAATTTTCTTGGCAATTCACACAATTTCATATCAGTCTTCCAATGTTGTTGTTGTTGTTGTTGTTGTTGTTGTTGTTGTTTTAGGATTGTTGGAAACCTCTCAATAGCTAGGTAATCTTGGCAGCGCATAAAAACTTGTAGCATCGCCATTACCAACGTGTGGAATCACATATTGGCAAAACTAGAAAAGAACCTGATGAATCTAAAACTCTTCTGCCTCATCTTTGATTGCTCATAGACAATGCAACAAACAGACACTTGTAGAGGGAGTTCTGTTCTGTTGAAAATTCATTCTTCATGTTGTTTAGTCCAAGTTTGTCTTTTCTCCCTACTTCTGTATTTCAATGCTGACACTGGTAGGAGAAAATTATAGACGATCTGAAACTATCACATCTCTTCTTGGATTTCCCACTTGCAGATTCACAAACAGATTCTTGCCGAGAGAGCTCTACCACGTTGAAGTTTGATGTCTGTTCATGTTTTTCAAACCAGGTCTGTCGCTTCAACCTACTATAGTGTTTTACTGGTGCCACTGATGGGAGAAAGTTTCAAAGCATATGAAACTATTACATCCCCTCTTGCATTCCCCATTTGCAGATCCACAATCAAATCTCTACAGAGAGAGCTCTGCCACGTAGAAGTTCAGTGTCTAATCATGTTTTTTTTTTGTCACTTTTTTTTTCAGACCAACATCTTGTGCTGTTGAATTGGAATTGAGCTCAAAGTGGGGGTAACTTCAAAGAAGACTAATGCACCATGCACCGAAGGCTAACAGCTATTGGGTGCCATTGGAAGATGTGGAGGCGATGAACGATTAACAGTGCAACTGAACTCGAAAGGAGATCATCTTTAATTGATGAATGAAGGTGTTGCTACTGTTATTCAGGACTGAAATGAAGGAAAATGCAGAGCATTGATGTTGTGGTCACTACTGGTGGAATGCTGACAAGAAAAGCCAATCATTTTTTTGTGTCCCGTAGACTACGATGTTCCCACGGAAGGCTGTGCATGCATTCTTTTTTCTTAAAGCTCAGCACTTGTTCAAGCAGATGTGAGTCAAACTACTTCACTTTCGAGGCTCCAATTTTCTTTTGACAATAAACCTCTGTCTGACCTTTTTTTTCATTTTTCCTCATATTTTCCAATCACGTGTAGCACAGCTCATGTGGGGGAACCTTCTTTTCAACACGGTACATGCATGATGAATGTATAAACATGCAATCTATATGATGAACTCGCCCTTCGAGGGTGACATATGATCGCAACTCTTGCATGATGAAACAAGAATCTTGATTCTTGCACAAACTCTACAATGAAAATTTTCTGAGTGACGGTCATTGTGTCACCCACAAGTCTTGAGTTCAAGATGCTTCAAGAAGGGCTTGATCGGATGCAAGACAATGTGTACGAAGCATATATCCTAAAGGCAGGTTCTTATCTTTTTACGTGAGACAAATGGTAGGTTTACTACTTGGTCTCTAAAAAGGATCTCTCGTTGTCCCAGTGATCACCTTCTTGAAGGCAATATAGGGGCCTAGTAGGTAATGAGATGGCACGTGTACCAACTGTTACCAGTCTAAGCACTCAACGAAGAGTTGGGGTTTCCACAAACTTAAACCTTGATTAAAAGTCATAAGGTAAGCTGTTAGTCCCCCTCCTAACCTGAAGCTTATGTGTGTTTTAAAAATTAAAACATGTGATGCATAAGACAATTCTATATAATGCATGAATAAAACAAAAAATAAAATAAGACAAAAAGCAAAAAACTTAAACACATCAAAAATACAAAGCTTAGTCCAATAATGTTAAAAATAGTACATCCCTAGTGGAGTCGTCATTCTGTCGCACATCAAATCCGCGCGGCATCGGCTGGCGATTTTTCATTTCGTTTGCGTTTTGATTGGTTCGTTGGAGTTGCCACCTAGTATTTAATTGAAGGCTACTAAGAAACTCGGGTACTGGTCTTGTCAGAGATTCACGGGTAAGGGACTGGTTGTGATTAGGGAAGGTATTAGCATCCCTAACGCACCCTACCTGAGGTAAGCTGCTTCGTGGACTTGATGTGTTAAAGAAGATTTAAAAATTTTGTTCTTTCATCGAATTTTAGAAATACGACTTACATATAAGTTCATAATTCTTTATCTGTGAGCAAATCAAAATATTAAATTCTTCTTTATTCTTGTAATTTTATCATACAAAAAAAAAACATTCATAAACAAAATACAAATCACACATTTCCTTTTCACTATACTTTTCTTTTTTTCTTTTTTCTTTTTTTTTTCTTTTCTTTTTTATTACATCAACACTACAAATTATAAAAAGTCAACTAAACAAAAAAACATTAAACAATTTTTACAATTACAAAAATTAGCCCCAAAACAATCTGAAATTACAGGGATAGCCCCAAACAGGCCGTGTTTGGGCTGAGGGAGCAAAGCTCTTGGCTGGCGAGAAGAAGGGAAAAAAAATTTGATGAGGGAGGGCGGCGGCTCCGGGTGAGGGAGAAGAAAGAGTTAAGTTTTTTTAGGGTTTTCCTTTTTTTGTGTTGCCTCCCCCAAATTACAAAATTACCCCCCCTGGTTTTGAGTTTTGGACCTATATTTATAGGTAAAATGTTACCTGGGACTCAAAATTGGTCCCTCAACTTTTTTTTTTTTTGTAAATTTTGATTTTCTTGTTTTTTTCTTGTATTTTTTAAAATGAGCAATATCAACGTTGACTCAAAGAGAAAAATCAAGGATTTTAAAAACAACGCGTGAAAAGTTGAACGCGTTCGAAAACTTCTGAAAATTCAAATTTTTTTTAGACGACGTTGAAAATGCTAAAAACAATGCAAATATATAAAAAAAACATATTTTTTTGGATTTTCGTTGTTTTTCGCTATTTTTGAATTTTTTTCAAAAATTTTATCAAACAGGTGGGTCAAAAATTGGGTAGCAACAGGAGGAACTTGTCATCCCACCGCTCTAAGTATCTTTCCCAAGGGCTACAGAAGTGATTCGATCTGGCATAATGGATCTCCACATCAATACCCTGGAGAGCCAAGAAGAAAAACAAATAGAGGAAGCGGATTTGGAAATGAAGGATGAAGTTCTACCACAACTTTCCTTTCACACCATTAATGAACCTCCTACCAGATTTTTCGTGCGAAGATTGGCTGAAGGAGAGGTGTACCAAAACTAGAAGATGGAGCCTGCTCCTATTGTGTTTAAAAAGTAATTGTTCTTGTTTAATCATGCTCGAACTTGTTTTGTCTTGTTTTGACTTGTGTTGATCATGTCGGTATTTTAGCTCATGATACCGCAAGATTTTCTATGTTAACCAAGCACTTTTGTTTTAATGAGATCATGCATTTTCTTGTGTCCAATATGTGCTTGTATTTTTTTTATCTTTTCACGAATCACACTTACACGAGCACACCTTGCACTTTCAGGAATCCTGAAAGTTCCATCGATTCACAAAACCATTGCACTAAGAATAATTGGCCAAACTTTGATAATATGATTGCAATGGATGATGAAGAATGGGGAGAGGAAGATATAAGAGAGTTTACTAAGCTGGTAGAAAATTCCGAAAAAGCCTGGGAACCTGCTAGTGAGAAACTAGAAGTCATTAACTTGGGAAACAAGCAAGAAAAGAAGGAATTAAAGATTGGCACTCTTGTTACAACTGAAGAAAGAAATAAACTGGTCTCTCTATTACATGAGTATGCAGATGTTTTCGCCTGGACTTATGCAGATATGCCTGGTCTAGATACTGACATAGTAGTACATAAGATTCCTTTAATAGAAGGAAGCAAGCCAGTTAAGCAGAAAACCAGGCGAATGCGCCCGGACATATTACTCAAGGTAAAGTCCGAGATACAAAAACAGTGGGATGCAGGGTTTCTAGATGTAGTCCAATATCCTCAATGGGTAGCTAATGTGGTCGTAGTCCCAAAAAAGGATGGGAAGATTCGGGTGTGCGTGGACTATAGAGATTTGAACAAGGCGAGCCCAAAAGATGATTTTCCTTTACCCCATATAGATATTCTCGTTGATAACGCCGCAAGAAATGCTACATATTCTTTTATGGATGGATTCTCTGGTTACAATCAAATTAGAATGGCAGAAGAAGATAAAGAGAAGACCACTTTTGTCACACCGTGGGGGACGTTTTGCTATAAAGTAATGCCATTCGGGTTGAAGAATGCTGGAGCCACATATCAAAGAGCAATGGTTACCCTGTTCCATGATATGATGCACCGAGAAGTGGAAGTTTATGTGGATGACATACTTGCAAAATCAAAGGATGAGGAAGATCATGTGCAAGTGTTAAGGAGACTATTTGAAAGGCTGCGAAAATACCAGCTAAAGTTGAATCCTGCAAAATGCTCATTCGGGGTGAAAACAGGAAAACTATTGGGCTTCATAGTAAGTGGCCGAGGAATAGAAGTTGATCCTGATAAAGCTAAAGCTATTCAGGAGATGCCTGCCCCTAAGACAGAAAAGGAAGTAAGAAGTTTCCTTGGGCGCCTGAATTACATAGCTCGGTTTATATCTCAGTTGACAGTGACTTGTGAACCAATTTTTCGTTTGCTCAGGAAGAAAAATCCTGGAGTATGGGACAATGATTGTCAGGAAGCCTTTGATAAAATAAAGAGGTACTTGCAAAACCCACCATTATTAGTACCTCCAACACCAGGGAGGCCTTTGATCCTATACTTGACAGTAACAGAAACAGCTATGGGCTGTGTGCTGGGACAACATGATGAGTCAGGAAGGAAAGAGCAAGCTATTTACTACTTGAGTAAAAAATTCAATGATTGTGAGTCGAGATACACAACAATTGAAAGGTTGTGTTGTGCCTTGGTTTGGAGTGCGAAAAGACTCAGGCAGTATATGCTATACTACACAACCTGGTTGATTTCAAAATTAGACCCGCTCAAGTATATCTGTGAAAAACCTTACCTGTCAAGTAGAATAGCAAGGTGGCAAGTGTTGTTGGCAGAATATGACATTGTCTTTATGACAAGAAAAGCTGTAAAAGGAAGCATAATTGCCGATCATCTTGCAGATCATGCCATGGAAAACTACGAGCCTCTAAACTTTGACCTCCCAGATGAAGATGTGATAGTAATCGAGAATGAAGGTGGGGAAAGCGATCAGTGGACCCTTTACTTTGATGGTGCAGTAAATGTATCAGGAAATGGGGCAGGAGCTGTAGTAATTTCCCCAGAAAATAAGCAGTATCCTGTTTCAACAAGGTTACTGTTTGAATGTACCAATAACACTGCCGAGTATGAAGCCTGCATCATTGGCCTGGAAGCTGCTTTAGAACTTAAAGCCAAGAAGCTTGAGGTCTTTGGGGATTCCTTACTAATCATCTGCCAAGTCAAAGGTGAGTGGCAAACCAAAGATGAGAAATTGAAGTTGTATCAAAATTATCTCTTGAGGTTAGCCAATGAATTTGAAGAAATCAAATTCACCCATATAAGCAGAGATAAGAATCAGTTTGCTGATGCTTTGGCAACCTTAGCTTCAATGACACAAGTTAATGCTAAAAGCAAGATCCAGCCAATAGATATTGAAGTCAGAAGCTTCCAAGCCCATTGTTGCTTAATTGAAGACTCTCTAGATGGGAAACCATGGTACAATGACATCAAGAAGTTTCTCCAGCATCGAGAATATCCTCAAGGGATTTCCAAGACAGATGAAAAGACTTTGAGGAGAATGACCATGAATTTTTACTTAGATGGAGAAATTTTATATAAAAGGTCATTTGATGGGACTCTACTCAGGTGTTTGAATGAAAATGAGATTGAACAAGCATTAAAAGAAGTCCATGAGGGGATTTGTGCTGCACATGCCAATGGGCATACAATGGCGAAACAAATGCAAAGGTCTGGATATTCTGGTTGACCATGAAGAGAGATTGTATAGACTATGTTAGAAAATGCCATAAGTGTCAAATATATGGTGATAAGATAAATGTGCCTCCAACGCCTCTGTTCAATATGATCTCGCCTTGGCCTTTTGATATGTGGGGTTTGGATGTTATAGGGCCAATCAACCCTAAAGCGAGCAATGGGCATAGATTCATTTTAGTGGCCATCGACTACTTCACCAAATGGGTAGAAGCCAACTCTTACGCCCATGTAACACAAAAAGTAGTCAAGAGATTCATTGAAAAGGATTTGGTCTGTCGTTATGGTTTGCCAGCAAGATTGGTAACTGATAATGCTCAGAATTTCAATGGGAAGCTACTTGACTAACTATGCACCAAATGGAAGATTAAACACCTCAATTCTTCCCCTTATAGACCGAAGATGAATGGGGCAGTCGAAGCAGCTAACAAGAATCTTAAGAAGATTATCCAGAAAATGGTGGTCACCTACAAGGATTGGCATGAGATGCTCCCATACGCCCTTCATGCGTACCACACCACAGTTAGAACTTCTACAAATGCAACCCCATATTCCTTAGTATATGGAATGGAGGCGGTTATGCCCTTAGAAGTAGAAACTCCATCACTGCGGATCCTGAAGGATGCAGAACTAGACGAATCAGAATGGGCAAAGTTAAGATTTGAGCAACTAAACTTGATTGATGAGAGAAAACTAGCAGCTATTTGCCATCACCAGTTATACCAAAGCAGGTTAACCAAAGCTTACAACAAGAAGGTCAAACCAAGGGTGTTCAAGGAGGGGGATTTGGTGTTAAGAAAAGTCTCACTAGCATTAGAAGAAGATCAAAGTAAGTGGGCACGAAACTACGAAGGGCCATATGTGGTGAAAAAGGCTTTTTCTAGAAGGGCTTTAATTCTGACTAATATGGATGGAAAGGATCTACCTAGACGTGTAAACTCAGATGTTGTAAAGAAGTATTATGCCTGATGTATTTACCTTTATCAATCAATAAAATTGAAGTTTGGCCAAGATTTCTTTAGTGTGTTTCCCCAAAAAAACTATGCATGATCCCATGTTTTGATAAAGATTCTTGGAAATTCAAAGTTCTAGTACAAAACTAAAATCAAATTGGTGTTTGTTCTAACAAACAAGTTCTAAAAATTCAAGTGATATCCTAACACTTAAAAAACCTGAAAGACAACCCAAACACCATGAAATAACTTCAAAGCTGAGTTTTGACTGCATGAATAATGAGAAATCATTTTGCATATTCGCATGTGAGAAAGCAAAGCTTGTCGATTCTAACTGCATGCGTTTGAAATGAAGAAAAGCCATCTTTGATCATCCTTCACAAAATCTAAAAATCCCTTGTAATCCCTTTTTGAGCCTAATGCATTTTTCTTGAAAAAATAACCTTGGCTAGGATTACACCCTACACTAGGGGGCAAGTGCAAAAATCCTTAATGACTAAAAGTGCCCAAATAAAGCGGGGGGGCATGAAAGAGTCCTAAAAAGATTTGAGCTTGCCACAAAAATTACTAATATAATAATGCTCAAAATCAAAAAAAGAAAAAGCCCAACACTGGAGGGCACCATGACCCATTTTACAAATTAATTCCAAATTCATGCAAAAAAAAAGAGAAGAATTTGGGAAATAAGCACTAGTGATCCTTAGTTTTAAAGTCCTTTAAACACTTTTTGAGCCTATATATATCCTTTTTCTTCATAACCAAGAACCTAACCCTACGTTACGTGCCCAATCAAGCCCTTTCTGATCAAACGCAGGCAATCTAGATCGATAGGCAATGCTTTCCCATGCGAAACAAGTCATTATTCATGCATTCAAAATGAAAACTTTGAAAAATGGTTCTTTGAAACCCTCAAATTGAAACTTGAACCCTTTCGACCAATCAAATATCACTTCACTTCATCAAAAGCAAAACAAAATTTTTCAACACTCATGCAAACCTATCCATGAGAATCGCTTGAATTTCTTAGAACAAACTTGTTTTGGGACAAACATCAAAATGATTTTTCGTAATAACTTTGAAATTCCAAAAATTCTTCACGAAAACAACTTCTTGTAAATAATTAAATCTTCTTCTACATAGCCGCATCCCTAAGAAAAACCCAAATTGAACACTTAGAGACATGATCAAACTAGGGAGCAATCCAGCAAAACACATAAGGTTGGCTCCATAATTCATTTTCTAAGAAAACAAGAGATATGGTACAGAGGTGACTATCCTTCAGATAAAGGTTTGTAGATAAAAAGGTATGTTGATGTCATATCCTTCCCAGGGGTTAAGATCACAAGATGCGACTCGAGTAAACAAGAGTGAGAAAACTATCAAAGCTCACTATCAGAGACTCAAACTTTTAGGAAAATAATAAAGAACAAGTCCACAAAGTGTGACTCGAGTAAGCAAGAGTGGAAAGAACCATCAAAGCTTACTATTAGAGACTCAAACTTTTGAGAAAATGAAAACTCTATGAAGAAAAGGGGACCTATATTTGTCAGGTAAGTATACATGCATATTGATCATGATGTATTACTCTCTTCATTGACAGATCGGTGTCTCATTGTCGCCTCTTTTTGAGTGAGTTGTTGAGGCCTCAACCATCTTAGCTAATGCATTGTGTAGCCCTACCTTTTTCCCTTTGAGTACGCCTTCGAGCCCTCCACCATCTTGGGTTTTGTGCTTTACAGCCTACCTTTGAGTACTGCTTTGAGCCCTCATCTATCGGGTAGTGCGTTTTCTAACCATACCTCCTTTCAAGTGCGTTTTTCAGTCCTCGTCCCCCTTCGGGTCCCATCCTTTTTTGAACGCTCCTTTGAGCTCTTATCTCTTGAATAGTACGCCTTCGAGCCCTATCATGTCTTCTCTATAAGACATTTTATTTTATTTCACCTAGGTAGGTCACCCATCACAATCAGACCTCTTTGAAAACTCTTTTCGTCTTCCATTTGGGCTGGTTGCCCATTACAATGAAACCATTTTGAGAAATCTTTGCATTTCTCACCACCTTCAATATCTTTCATATGGGCCGGTTACCCATTACAATAAAACCATTTTGAGAAATCTTCACATTTCTTACCATTTTGAGAAATCTTCGCATTTCTCACCACTTTGAAAAAATCCTTATATTTTTCCCCACTTTGAAAAAATCTCTGCATTTTTCACCACTGTAAAAAATTCTTCGCTGGGTAGGTCACCCATGACAATTTGACCATTTCAAAATATCTAAATTTTCAAAAGGGAAATCTTCCAGTTTTTACTCTGAGTGCGCTTTCTAGCCCTCAAAAGGATTCATCATTTCTCAATATGATGAGTCAATCATCTCTTATCCTTTTTTTCTTCTTCTTTACAACGCTTACTATCTAAAGTCTCTTATGAGACTTTCTATCGCAAGCATTGTAAAGACGGGGGCAACTGTCATAACCCAATTATGGGTTATTCCCCAAAATTCACTTTTTTTCAAAATAAAAATAAAAAATAAAAAAATAAAGGCTGGCAATATGGAGAAAGCAGATCAAGACTGCAAAAATAGGCAAAAATCAAGCTGCAATTTTTGGTGGAAATTCAAGGCCTAATTGTACCCCATTATGCCTAAAACTGGAGAAAAATACAAATTCAATGTCAAATTAAATGTTTATTGGACAAATTTGCATAAACATTAAGTCTAATGACATAATTAAATTTTTAATAGGCCAATTTGATTTAATCATGGGCCAAATTAAATTTTAATTATGTTTAAAAATTAATTTGCGTCCAATTGAAGGATTTAATTGAGTGCAAGGACTTAATTATACTTTAAATGGGTCAAAATTAATTTTATTTGGGGCTTAATTGTTGAAAAATTAAGTTTGGGAGCCTAATTTGGGCTTAATTGAGAAGATTGGAATTTTAAAAGACCAAATTTAATTTTTACCAAGTTAATTGATTGAAATTAGGGGCCAAATTGCAAGAAAATTAAAGTTTTGGGGTCAATTAGGAGTTAAATTGACAAAATTCACAGCCAAGGACCAATCTGCAAAAGGCGCCAAAATTAGGGGGCTTAATTAACAAAATCTGGGGGTCAAATTGAAGAAATTGAAGTTTTTTGGGTCAATTAGGGATGAAATTGCATAAATCCAAGACTAAGGACCATATTGCAAAAGGCGCGTAAATCTGGGGCTGAAGTTGAAGTTACGTCGGGACCAAATTGCATTAAATCAAAAGTTTAGGGTCAATTAGGGATTATATTGAAAGCAATTGAAAGTTGGAGGACTAAATTGAAAATCGGCAAAAATCCCTATTTTTAACCCAAAACGGCACCGTTTTTGCGTTTTTTTTTTTAAGAGAGAGACCAGGCGACGCGTCGCCTGGTCACTGTTCATCATCTTCCCCGTGAAGCTGTCAGGGTAGCAGTTTTGCAAGTGCATTTAATGCCTCGTTTGGCCCCCAAAATTGACAACTCATGCACCAAAATGGCCACCTGAAACCCCTCTATCCCCGAGCATTGTCCGGTCAGGCCTATAAACGTCAAAACCGCTCCGATGACCGGCCTAAAGTGGCCACCTCGGGCAGCCTTGGACTGTCAAATTTGGCAGTTCGAGGTGCACACTTCCACCGCCTATAAATAGAGGTGGATTTCATGGTTTGGGGGAGAAGAAAATCGAGTGCAAAGTTGACAAAAAATCAGCCTTTCTCCCTTGTTTTTCATCATTTTCTGCTTTCTCCTTCTCAGCCGCACCTTCGGCCGCCACTAATCTCGCCACCGTCCCTCCCACCACAACCTTCATCACAACCAGACAGTCCAACAACCTTACGTGGTGGTTGCACCACCTCTCCCTCTCTCTCTCTCTTCTCTACGAAAATCTTTTTCCTCTCCGCCACCGTGACTCCAACAGTAGCAGCGGCCACCCTTTCCAGCGGCTTCCACCCTTACTAGCAGCAGTAGAGGCGGCGACTCTCTCCTCATCCACTCCAACTGTCAATGACCGCAGCACCGATCGTGACAGCAGCAGCACCTGCAACTTGAGCAGCAGCAACCCCGGCGGCTCAACTCTCCACCGTTGCCACCGCTTGCACCACGTTGTCCTCCTCGGTCAGACCACCCTTACGCCAGGTAACTCTCCTCTTCCTCTTCCTCTTCCTCTTCCTCCCCCCATCCTTTTGTTCCTCCTCCCTACTGTTCACTGCGTGAACAGTAGGCGTGAATTATAATTCACGTCTTACTGTTCACATGAAAAAAAATAATATATTATAATATAAAAAAAATCTACATGGGCTTGGCCAGCCCAGCTAACTGGGCCAGGCTCAGCCATAGAATAGGTTGGACCGAGCTCAGCCCAAAATGATTGGGCCGATCTCGGCCCGAAACGGTTGGGCCTATCTCGGCCCGAAATGGTTTGGCCGACGTCGGCCCAACACTTTTTATTTATTTCTTTAGAGTCGGGTCGGACCTAGCCCAGAACTTTGGGCTGGGCCAGATTCGGTCCGGCCCAACGTCCACTACATAAGCAGTGGGCGTGAATTATAATTCACGACCACTGTTCATGTGAATGGTAGGATGTGAATTATAATTCACGACCACTGTTTATGTGAATAGTAGGATGTGAATTATAATTCACGCCTACTGTTCACGCAGTGAACAGTAGGGAGGAGGAACAAAAGGATGGGGAGAGGAAGAGGAGAGTTACCTGGCGTGAGGGTGGTCTGACCGAGGAGGACGACGTGGTGCAAGCGGTGGCAACGGTGGAGAGTTGAGCCGTCGGGGTTGCTGGTGCTCGAGTTGCAGGTGCTGCTGCTGTCACAGTCGGTGCTGCGGTCATTGACAGTTGGAGTGGATGAGGAGAGAGTCGCCGCCTCTACTGCTGCTAGTAAGGGTGGAAGCCGCTGGAAAGGGTGGCCGCTGCTACTGTTGGAGTCACGGTGGCGGAGAGGAAAAAGATTTTCGTAGAGAAGAGAGAGAGAGAGGGAGAGGTGGTGCAACCACCACGTAAGGTTGTTGGACTGTCTGGTTGTGATGAAGGTTGTGGTGGGAGGGACGGTGGCGAGATTAGTGGCGGCCGAAGGTGCGGCTGAGAAGGAGAAAGCAGAAAATGATGAAAAACAAGGGAGAAAGGCTGATTTTTTTGTCAACTTTGCACTCGATTTTCTTCTCCCCCAAACCATGAAATCCACCTCTATTTATAGGCGGTGGAAGAGGGCAATCTTGTCTTCACGAGGGAAAAATTTTCAGCCCTTGATTTGACTAGAGGCATCCAAACTGTTGGTTCAAAGTGTGCACCTGGAACTGCCAAATTTGACAGTCCAAGGCTGCCCGAGGTGGCCACTTTAGGCCGGTCATCGGAGCGGTTTGACGTTTATAGGCCTGACCGGACAATTCTCGGGGATAGAGGGGTTTCAGGTGGCCATTTTGGTGCATGAGTTGTCAATTTTGGGGGCCAAACAAGGCATTAAATGCACCTGTAAAACTGCTACCTTGACAGCTTCACGAGGAAGATGATGAACAGTGACCAGGTCTTTTTTTAAAAAAAAACGCAAAAACGGCGCCGTTTTGGGTTAAAAATAAGGATTTTTGTTGATTTTCAATTTAGTCCTCCAGCTTTCAATTGCTTTCAATATAATCCCTAATTGACCCTAAACTTTTGATTTAATGCAATTTGGTCCCGGCGTAACTTCAACTTCAGCCCCGGATTTACGCGCCTTTTGTAATATGGTCCTTGGTCTTGGATTTATGCAATTTCGTCCCTAATTGACCCAAAAAACTTCAATTTTTTTCAATTTGACCCCCAGATTTTGTTAATTAAGCCCCCTAATTTTGGCGCTTTTTGCAGATTGGTCCTTGGATGTGAATTTTGTCAATTTAACCTCTAATTGACCCCAAAACTTCAATTTTCTTGCAATTTGGCCCCTGATTTCAATCAATTAACTTGGTAAAAATTAAATTTGGTCTTTTAAAATTCCAATCTTCTCAATTAAGCCCAAATTAGGCTCCCAAACTTAATTTTTCAACAATTAAGCCCCAAATAAAATTAATTTTGACCCATTTAAAGTATAATTAAGTCCTTGCACTCAATTAAATCCTTCAATTGGACCCAAATTAATTCTTAAACATAATTAAAATTTAATTTGGCCCATGATTAAATCAAATTGGCCCATTAAAAATTTAATTATGTCATTGGACTTAATTTTTATGCAAATTTGTCCAATAAATATTTAGTTTGACCTTGAATTTGCATTTGTTTCTCCAGTTTTAGGCATAATGGGGTACAATTAGGCCTTAAATTTCCACTAAAAATTGCAGCTTGATTTTTGCCTATTTTTGCAGTCTTTCTTGATCTGTTTTCTCCACATTGCTAGCCTTTATTTTTTTTTTGAAAAAAAGTGAATTTTGGGGAATAACCCAGATTTAGGTTATGACATTATGTATCAAAATAAATTCAATAGAAATTATTACCTGTCATTATTATTGTTTGTTACTACCTTTTTTATTTATATATACATGTTAATTTTTATTTTCAGGTCTATCAGGGTCACGTCAAAAGTAATATTAGTTTAGTTACCTATTGCTTTTGGCCATGTAATTATTTGTAAATTAAGAGACTTATCTCCTAAAACTTGAAATGTAATATTAACCCATAAATTTGGATGTATGACTTTAATCCAATGTTTGTAATTTTAAATACCTATTTAACTATGCATGTTTGTAGTTGAAATGAAATCCTTCATTTGAATTACATTATATGATGTTATTATACAAGATATAGTTTATATGATGATATTATATAACAATTGAATCATGCATTGTTATTTTATGAACTTGAATTGTATGATGTTATTGAATAAAATGTGTTGTGTTGATGATGATGAGTTGGATTGAGATCCATGATGATTGGATCGAGTTGTGAAATGAAATTGGAAGTGTAATATGATTTTGTTGATAACTTGGGACTTTCTAGTATAGTGTAGACTCCTCTAAAATTTTAGTAAAAATTTTGGTAGAACCTGTATTTAAAAAAATTACTGAAAATTTTCAATGTATCGCGAAAAAAGATGTAGAAGATCAGGGTTGTTACAATAGGCGAGTTATATCTATCACAGTTAATCTTGTACACAAAACATCATTAATCTAGATGACTAGCTCATGGATCTGCTAGACCATTATAATTTTCCAAAGTCATCATCATGGAGATATACTCCTTGGGGATGTGGGTGTGCAAGACTTACTTGGACCAAGGTGATCCTTTTATTTGATAAGGAATATAGACCTCTATCTAGATGTGTTTGTCAACTAAATTTTTTCCAAAATTTTGTTTACTAGGCTCTAAGAGTTAGAGAATTCTAGCATGGAACGATGGGATCGATAGCTAACTTCTATCACAAGGTGGCTAGAGGGATTAAATCTAGAATAACCACTTAGTGCGAGAGTTTCACATCGGTGAGAATGACCTCTAAAGGGACTAGGGGATTGTTAGGGTTAAAAATGCTGAATTTTATTTTTCCCAATCTTATTTGGATAATATAATTGTCTCCTAACCGAGAGGGAATCTTGTGGTTGAAAAGCTAGGACCGACAAACCTGATTAAAGAGTTATTGAAGATATAATGGGGTAGATGTACCCATAATTATATGGAGGTACGAGACACATCCCGTCGCAGTTGCATCTTGATTGTCTGTCATGGACTAGCTTAGAAAGGTCAAGAAACAAACCAAAAAAAAGTTGATGGCTTTTTATCACTTTCTCACATACGGCGCCAAATGATGATGTTTTAAAATCTAGTACACTTATGAATGAGATTTTTTGGTGTTTGAAAAATAGATAATCATATGTTCATGTCAATATTTCACTCTTCAAAGCATAGGAAGTGAATGATTGGTGGTAGAGGGCTAAACACCTACAAAACAAACCTTTTTGGTGGTGTTTAGAGACCCTTAGATGATAAAGTCAGTAACATTAAAGAAAACAATTACAATAAATAAGAGAATGGGCATTAAATTCCAAGAAAAAGATTGTATGTTCCTGTTTTGGTATGATAAATGTCCTAGGATTTAAAAGTATTATTGTCTAGAGAATAGAAATTATAAACCCCTTACCCGATGATTCATGATATATTTATAACCTATGAATCTTATTTTTTTTAGTTTGAGTGGAGGGGTTTGAGTGTAATTTTTTACTGCTAGCATTAATAAAGGATAAATATCTTTTACACAAACATTAAATGAGAGATAAATATCTCTTACACATACATTAACAATAGATTAATATCTTTTACTTTAACATTTTATGTTAAAAGTCATAAGAATAAGCAGATAGAGCTTTACGACCCAACATGAGGCATATAATAATTTCTAGGCCTTTAGCTCTTAGTGCTTAGCACACTGTCAAGCCCATGATCAATGGGTATGGTAGCAAGCCATACATATGTCCATTTAGGCTTGGCACGTAACTAAGCTTAAATTACACTCATGTCATCCGGGCAAAGTATTTTGCTAAATCTAAGGATATTGAGTATAGAGACGCAGGACCTATCCACTTATGGGACAAGGACATAGGCTCAAATTTATTTTTTATAAAGTTGCCAAAAATACATATTCATCAATATTGTTATTTTTCTTATACAAGATATAGAAAGAAAAAAGAATTTCAAAATATCTGAAGCTTTTCATAGTTTATTACAGTTTAATAGCTAGTTTTAATATATATCACTTACACTCTTATATACTTTCAATATAATCAAATTGTGAAGAGTTTATTATAATGATTAAAACTATTCACAATGATA
>Ga0325411_1000963_pt1 | contig 31214 bp, 17 predicted proteins | sample PopdelMetagenome_13_FD_206181 | JGI IMG/M metagenome (GOLD analysis project Ga0325411, IMG submission 206181) | Populus deltoides microbial communities from Bellville, Georgia, United States - Xylem-PdIQD-R4 | ecosystem: Host-associated > Plants > Phyllosphere > Stem > Wood/Secondary xylem...
ATTGGTTTCCATATGTTCTAGGATTTGTTTGGGGTGTTTTTGGCTTAAAATGAGTTGAAAAATGGGTTTGTTGGGTTAAAAACTCATAACCTTGATTTTCTAGCTACCATAATGGTGGTTGAAATCTGGGCAGAAGACGATGCGTTGTCTTTGTGTTTTTTAAAATAAAAAATAAAAAGAGACGAATGACAGGTCGTTTACCCTTTTAAATGATAAAAAGGAGACTTAAGCATAAGAGTCTGGGCTTAAAGGCCCACACACCTGAGTTGTTTCTTACAAAGCCTAGTGCGCTGGGCTATAGACCTGTGATGTTGGGCTTTTTTTTGCCCTTCTTTTAGATGTAAATTTATGAAAAAAAAATTAACCCGATTGGTTTTATGATCTGGATTATAATGTCAACGAGTTAAGCCATAACATCCAATCTATTTTTTTAATGTATTTTTTGTCCTTTGATTTTTTAAAAATACAATCTTACACTTTGTTATCGATGATCTATTTTTTTATTTAACTTAAAATTAAAAAAAATACAATTTCACTATTTGTTATCAATAATTTACTTTTACTATTTCAGTCTCACATGTCTATCATGTTTTTTTTTATAACATATTTCATTTAAAAAAGTCACGTGTGTTTAATCTATGGAATGAAAAATTTATTGGATCCTATGACGTGCATAACTTGCATTGAGAGTTTGGTTAGTTGGCTTAAGTTTATTTAAAAAAAAACTGAGTTTTTTTTGTCATTTTTGTTTTTCAACATTGAATTGATTCGAGATTTAGGTTCTCGATTTGTTTGTTTTCAAGATTATCCTTGTAATTTTTTTTATGTTAACTCAAAATGATCTAAGTTGATCTAATGTGTTTCCTTATCAATATTATATAAAAATATCATCTCATATTGTGATATCTCACATCGGAAGCGAATATCCAGAGTCAGGGCCTTTATTAATAGTGCTGGTTGCTAACATGTTGTACGCGTTTTGAGGCGTCAGCCTCAGAAGTGGGCTTGCGTCACCAGGAATAAAACCGTGAAGGCAATTAGACCCAAAGCGGATAATATACATCATGTTGGGCTGGGCTGTTACATTTGGTATCAGAGCTAAGGACGGCTCGTCTTAAGGTGGGAAAACAGACAATATACAACATGTTGGGTTAGACTGTTACATATATACAACTAATTTTAAATTCATAGATAATTTTTTTAAAAAAAAACATGTTAGCAACATATAAATGTTTTCTTGTTCAATTGTAATCTCTAAAATATCACAAACATAAGTAATATATAAAAATTTATTATTCTCACCATGCCAATGATTGAGCCAAGCGCGTATATAAAAAAGTTCTAAGCACTCGAGGCTTGTGCCCGTACATATTAACTACTGTAGGGTTAGGATAGGCAGCACGTCGCTGCCATCGGGATTGGCCAAGAATCACGGGGTTGATGCCTTCTCCTCGACAGACATCTGCCAAACGCTAGTTCGGCAGATTCCACACGAAAGTTCCAAGGGTTTTCTACACAGGTGAAAGTCGAATTGAAGAAGAATCTGCCTGCTGCCTGCCTGCATGGTTTAAATTAAATTTCCTGACATGTACCCAGCCCTGTACTTTCTTAGGAACGTGGGTCGCGAAGAGTTTTTTTAGAAACTCGGATTCACGTTTGGCATCTTTGAGAAATTTGCCTAACTTGTTGTCTACAAATGGAATCCCAGTCTTTTTTTAAAAAAATTAACTTTTTCTTTTTAAGTATTTATGGGTACAAGTTATTTTACACATTTTTTTTTAAATTAACTTTTTCTTTTTAAGTATTTGTAGGTACAAGTTATTTTACACATATTTCAACTAATTTTTTAAAATTTAAAATTAATAATCAAATAAATCTCTAATTTATAATCCTGAACTAGTGAGAAGCCTAGTTTTTTTTATTAATATAGGTATTTGGATCAGTTTATATGCAACTTATTTAATTTTACGGGTCTTAAAATTAATGATTATATAATGATCTAATAACTATCATATTAGTAATTATAAAATTAAAACCTGAAATTATAAAAAAAATAAATTTTTTAATTTTAAACTCTTATTATTAATTACCTTCTTCTAGATGGTTAGGAAGCCAAGTCTTTTAGTGTTATTAGTGCGCGTATCTTGCCTCCATGTAAAGGCAAGCACTGACATCCATCATTCTATTCTCCACTATTTTCTATCTGCTTTTTGCGTAGATCGTAGACTTTTTTTTTTTTTTTCTTTCAAAAATAATTAAATATATCCACATTGCTTACCTTCCTTCTTAAAGTTTTAAGGGTAAGAATCTTGAACCACTAAAAAAATATCCTTACCAAGCTCAAAGACAAAGACATCTTAAATTTGAGCGAGTTTTGCAATCACTTTACTTAATTCTTTTTTTTTTTTTTTTTTACTTTATGGTAAGATTGCGAATAAAGTAAAGAAAAATAAAACAAAGATTTTCACTTCTTATTAAGAGCTTGTCACATTGCTTACATTTTTTTTTTCTCAGGAGGTATAGCGTGATGGCAAAAGGCTTAAGATTTGCTTAGCAAGTCTCGAATTCAAGTCAGGACATGTACTTTTTGTAAGAACTTGGAACAGCTGGGGTTTTACTCGTTTATCTGGATCCACAAAGTGCGCTTTTTGGAAGGTAGGGTTTCTCAAATCCAAAAAAAAAATTGTCATTTCGGCCACTTGCTTTAGCAATTAAACTAGTCTACTAACTAGCATAATGCTGCAGATAGGATTAAGAAATTTTGAACCTAAAAAGAAAAAAAGTTTTGGTTGCAAGAATATTTTTTGGTATTGTTATTAAATTTGATATAACAGGTAAATTTTAAAACTTCTTAACCTAACTTTTTATCTAAATCAAGTTCCAAATAAAAATTATGTTAGGATTGTCTCGATGTAACTCAATTGACCTAGTGGATTAAAAAACAACCCCGAACAATAGATAAATACATGATTTGATTTTAAAAAAGTTTAGAATTATATTTTTTTAATATTGAGATAAAAACATATTTAATTGAATCGGGTTTTGTGACTAAACCTACCAAACACTCGATCTAGGTCACATAATCCATTAGGTTTAATATCTTTGTTGTTCTAACCATTTTTTACTTAATCATTCCACACTTTACTTTGGTTCGAATAAAAAAAATTTAAAACTAAAAAAAATACAGACATTGTTAATGTATTTTCTATTTACACGTAAAATTTTAAATATGAACTCATCATTTAATATATATGAAGTTATTTTTTTTTCAAGTACTAAAATTATGATATATTCAATCGACTAGGGCTGTCTGAACTTATATGTTAAACCTGTGACTCGGGTCATGGACTTGGCTAGACTTAATAATATCGTCCTTTTGAAACAATATTTTGTTTAATAATACAATAAAAAATAAACATTCTCAAAATCAAGGATTAACTCAATGCCGTAACGCTTTATAAATTGCAAGCACTGTTTTCTAAACAAAAATCCATCATGGTCTTATAAGCAAATTAAAGAAAAAAATCCAAACAAAGTATTTTTCATATATGATTGAAGAAAAAAAATTTGATAAAAGCTTAAAATTAGAAATTTTATATTAATTAAATATTCATGGGTTTTTTTTTGTCATGTGGAACATAATAATTAAAAAAAGAATGTTAGCATGCCCATAAAAATCTATAATATTATTTAAAAAACATGAAAAAATTAAAAAATAATTATAATAAAATGTTAATTTTTTTTAGTGCATTTAGATCTAAATTTTTTTAAAAATATTTAAAATAGAAAAAAGATCTGGCTTTACCTAACAAATTGAGGGTAGGCATGTGTGGGGTTTACAAGGATAGCCGAAGTTAGGCCCACGTGACCGACCCTTTATTTTTTTAAGAGATGAGTGACATGTTGCCCCCTTCTCTTTTAAAAACTATGCAAATGACGTGTTGTCTGTTAGTTTAAATTTTGATAATTTATGATGGCTGGAAAATCATGCTGGGGTGTTTCTTGATTTAAAATTCTATTTTTAATCTATTTTCATACAATACACTTAAGAAACACCATAAAAACAAAAACAAACCAATATTTAAACTAAAACATATCTAAATTGGTCATAAAATATAAAATCAAACCTTTTTTTCCCTCTGTTTCAACTACATTCTACTTTTTCAAGCAAGTTTAAGGTCTCAACTAAATTGGTCATATTTTGTACTTTGGATGAGAAAAAATGGAACCAACCGAATAAATTTGTTAATCTTCCATCACTAATCTCAAAAACAAATTGTAGCTATCTGCAAAGTAATGGATTAGTTTCAAAGGCTGGATATAACACTTTGACTAAGATTCCATAAATTATACTACTGCAAAGTAATATCTTTTTATTGTAATTGTTCTTGTTCTAGCCTTTTCTTCTTGTTGTAATCCTTTTCATTTTCTCAAGAACACATCCAAGCCACCCCGCTCCTATACGATCACCTCCACATCAACACAGAACCACCGCAACAGTAGCCGAATCAGCCTCTAGCAAGTCCTCCTCTCTTCCTTTTTCCGCTATTGTCACCTCCACTAGTCGAGGAGCGCTCCAGCATGAGTACTGTTCATAGAGCTATAATAGAGAGACATGTGAGGAGTTGGAATACCATGGACTCTATCTCTCTCTTGTTAATGTTGATGTTCGAGCCAGCTTGCATGTATTTTGATTAATTCTACGGGTTCTGAAGTTAACAACAATGTAAATTTTCACTAATCCTGAAATTTGTGGGATTCGAACAGGTGATTTTTAAAAAAAAATCAAAAATATTATGTGTATTTCGTATTGAAAAAGAAAAAAATCAATCAATAAAATATATTTAATATCTTAAAAAGATTGCTGATAATTTCGTATTATCATAAAATCTTAAATTAGGGAAAAAATTTAACGAAAAACTTACATCATTAATAAAAAAAATGTTTGGAGTTTTAATTGGTAAATAATAACTAGAAGGATTAATTAAATACTAAAAATTAATATATAGATAAAACTATCGAATACAAGACCATTTAAATATTAAATAACGAACTTAATATATATCTTATATGAACCTTCAACACATGCAGCATAATTCACTAATTTCTTCTCGCTCATACTTAAAAATGGACAAGAAATTATGATTTCTTTCACATAATTCTCATTTTTAAAATATTAATGACGTGTAATTTAAGATGGTCTTCAAACAAATATCCTAATTATATTTCTGATTCTAGAGTAGGGGTGAGAAAAAAACCAAAAAATCGGAAAAAATATAACAGAAAAAACAAAACTATAAAAAAAACCGATTAAAATTTTGAAAAAACCAGCCGGTTCGGTTCGGTTTTATAAGCATAAAACAAAAAAAACCGAACCGAACCGACCCAAACCGAAAAAACCGAGCGAAAATCGAAAAAACCAAGCCAAACCGGTTTGAACCGGTTTTTGTCCTAAAACAAACCGAACCGAACAGAAACCGGTCGGTTTGGACTGATTTCAGTTCTGTTTTTTTTTTCAATTTCGGTTTGGTTATTTTTTTTTGATAAAAAGCGAACCGAAACAGAAATAATCATCCCTATTCTAAACTATATTAAAAAAAAGAATTATTAAATGCGATAAAAAAAATTCTTTCAATAGATATTATCAAATCGACAAGCTTGGAGAAAACCTTAAAAATTCTTGTCCTTTTTACAAATGTTTAATGAACTTTGAATTTTTTTTTTTCAAGCTGGGTTTGACTAATGGCTCCCAATATTCTCCTACAAAACAAGCTTCCTACATAGGATATGAGGTCTTTCGATACTTCACTAAGCAAATTACAAGAAAAAACATAGTTTTAAAAGAATGAAATGAAGGAGAATATCCTTCTTATCCGCGCTTATTTCTTGTATTATCCTACTCATGAAAAACCGCAGAGCTAACTTGTAAAACAAGACGATGAGGTAAGCAATCACACTGTTGACTTGTGACACAAAACATTCAAGTGAGCAACCACAAGAATTGTCTTGCAAAATGGGGCATTCCGGTGGGCAATCGGAGCGGGATGATTATGTCTAGACATTGTTTAACATGTTCATAACAGTGAAGAGTCATGTCAGCAAAGAAAATTACAAGAAAAACAAAAGGATGATGGACTCGGACTTGGATCCATTTTCCAGCTTTAACGGGCTCCCTTTTGAGCTACCACCTCCTCCTCCTCCTTTCTCCTTGGGTTCGATTTTCCCCTTAATTTCGACTTCAATTTTGCTCTCCTTTCTTCTGTGTTGGGATTAGTCTCGCCCTTATACTTCTCTGTGATATTGGGCCAGGTTTCCGCTCACCATCCCAAATCAAAAATTCTTATCCTGTAATTAGTATAATATTTTCATTTTTTTTCAGAAATATATTAAAATAATATTAATTTATTTTTTTAATTTTTAAAAACCGTCTTTATGCGTAAAAACAAATAAGGTAAAAGTCCATTCGAAATGCGTGTTTTCATGCCTGGCAATTGGTATTCGTCATCACATGCACAATCAGCGTTGAATTCAAAGCGTAGAAGATACCAACCCAATCCCCCCGCCATCATCGCCCGTTCACGACTCTCACTTTAGGAGCCTCTTACCCATCCCACTTGCTTTGTTCTCCTTGCTCTTTGCTTTGGCTTAATCCCATCCTCTAATTTTCCATAGCTTGACATTATGGTCCTTTGATTAACTGTCATAAAACCATTGTCGACAAGCTCTATCGAACCATTATTTTCTCCATAATAATAATAATAATAAGCATTAATAAAGATTTCACGTTGTTATAAAGAATGGGATTTAGCGCATATCTTTCTAATATGGCAACGTTTTTAAGATCAACTTTGATAATAAATTACAAAATTTACACTCCGTTTGGTATTATGTTCTAAATAGAAGAAGTCGGATAAAATTTATTTATTTATTTTTATTATAAAAACATTTTAAAAAATAACTTATCACAGCCTCAAACACCCGATAACCATACCTCTTCTGGCTCTTCTTTCTTTCTTCCTTGTTTTGGTCGGCGGAGATGGCGAGTCCCTCTGCATGCGCTGATGCGCGGATCCAACAGGTAAAGCAACCGATTGGTTATAAAAATACAAAAAATGAAACGATAAATATTAATAATATAAGTGGCCACCGTTTTGTCAACAGTATGGAAAGATCACGAGCTCAAGTCGTATTCTTGGATATTTCGTGAAAGTTCAATTAATTCTTGCAAACCGCCATACGTAAGTTCTCTTGCTGAAAATGAAGCGCATTCTAGTCGATGCAAGTACTGCTGGCCTGTAACATCCCGTTCTAAGAAATGGAATCATTCTCAACTCATAAAACACGCTATATATATATATATATATAATATTAAAAAACAGAGTTACTAGATGTGTTTAAAAATATTAAAATCAAATCATTTTAATTTTAATGTTTTTTAAAATTAAAAATCAATCATGATTGTGATCGGATCAACCTGATGATAGATAAATCCGTTAAATTACTTGAGTTTAATTAATTAATTTCTATTTATTTTTTTTTAAAATCAAACTTGGACGAGATTTCAGATGACATTAGGCAACACCAAAAACCCTCACATGCACGGTCGTCGACCAATCTAAAAGTGTGAAAATGACAAACCGAAGGTAGAAACAGAGCAACCAAACCCAAAGCCACAGCACAAAGCTACTCCGACCCTTGCACTTTCCCCTCCCCATCAGTTATCTCGCCATAAATAAATAGTATATTTCACCCATTATTTCCATCACCGAAAAAAAAAAAAAAGAGAAAAAAAAGAGAGAGGTAAAAACCAAAGAAAAAGTCGTTAACCGACGCACCCACCCACTCCTCTTCACCCTGTATTTAAATCTCCGCCACTCGCTTTCTACACGAGACTTCCCCTTCTTTTATTTCTTCTTCTTCGTTTTGTACACAATTTTATTTTATTTGATTTTCCGGTTCTCTGATCGGGAAAAAAAGTCCACGAACAGCAACACACGCCATATAAACCCCAAACCCGAAACTCCGCTGCAATTTCTCTCTCTCTTAAAAGCGGTTACAATCAAAATGCGATTCGGATTTCTAGAACCAGTTTAATTGAATTCACTGCTAGGGTTTCTATCTTTGTTTGGTTGATTTGTGATTTGAGTCGGCAATCATGATAATGGCTGACGGGAGGTCGGGGAGTGTTATGCCAGGTGGTGAAATTATGGCCGTTGGTGACGGTAATAGCGGCGATGGAGAGGAGGAGGACTTGTCAATGGATGTCGATTTGTTTTATACAATTCTTGGAGAAGAACCGTCGCCTGCTTCTCCGGTAAGATTCGGGTTTGCTTGAGAATTTTGTGTTTTTAGGTTAAATTGAACTGGATATTAGGATTTGGAGAACTTTAACTTGTTTTGTGATTAAATTATTGAATTTGATGCTGTATGATTGATTATTTAAAGGCGGAATATTGTTGCTTGAGAGAAAAAGAGTGATGCTTTTGCTGTTTTTCTGCTTCTTGAGTGAATATTTTTTCTGTTATGTCAAATTGCAGAGTGGTAAAGGAGATTTTTTGGATGAGACGGTGCTGGATGCTGGAAATAGCCGAAACTGGCTGCTCCAAAGTGGTAATAGATTTGAACTGAAATCCTTGGAATACGATGTGGCGTTGGGTGTCGCTGTGTAGATTGTAATTACCTTTATTGTTCATATACTGTTTAGGGTCTCAGAAGACAGAAGGGGCAGATGGGTTAGGGGGAGAATCCATGGATCATGCTGCCTACTCTTTGCACAATCCAGAAGGTTCGGATGCTAGGGCAGGGCATTCTGGTGGTTCTATTGATTACACAGGGAGACAAATGAGCTCTCTTATGCATGCTCGCTCTGGAAGTGTTAGAGAGTTTTGCTTCCCGCTTCAAGAAGATCAGGGAACAATGAGGGTAGGAGCGTCACAATCAGAGATAGCCAGTTGCATTACAGAACCTACTACTTTTGCTGATGGAGTGTCTAGCTGTGTTGCAGATCATGCAGGTGGTTTGAACCTAAAGCTTCTTTTGGATGATAATGGAAACCAATTGAGGCACGCGGAAGGGAATGTTGAATCGAAAGGCATGTAAACTCGTTTTTCTTTTTCTTTTTTGCTTTTGTATTGCATGTTTGATGATGTGTACATGGTAGGTTGATTTAGATCACTGTGATTTATTATTGGAGTTCTCATTTATGTTTCTCTAATAATTGCAGGTTCTTCACATGGTCCTTGGATGGATGGTTCAGATGAGAAATTTGGATCACGTGATGCTTTAGACAATGATAGCTTAGGAATTCTAGAACTTAAAACTGATATTCATAGATCGATGGTCATGCCCTTGATGGATACAGATGTTTTTTCTCATGATATGATTTCTACCAAGTCTGCTGACTGGCATTATCCTGGTTTTAATAGCGAACTTAGGGATCATGATTCAGCTATGCAATTTGGCATGAATGGATATGATGCACATTATACTGATTCTTCAGGTTTTGATTTTTCCAGTGATTTTAATTTTGGATTATTTCCCATTAATCAAGAAATTAATGAATTTCAACCCGAGAATGCATGCTCTGGACCAGAGATTTCGATGATGCCTTGCTCTGATGTAAATGGGATGAATTTTAAATCTGAAGTTAATGGCTATACGTTTCCAAACACCAGAAAATTTTCATCAAGTGCTGATGATGGGCTAAACCAAGACAAAGCATCGGTTATGCCACCCAGTGATATTCAGTTAGGCATCAGTGAGGTCCAAACAGTTTGTGTAGAAGATGAAAAAGCCGATGGATTGGTTGCATGTAGGAACATGACATGGCAGTCTGGTGAACGTGTTACCGAAGCTGTTGACAGGAAGTGTTCTTGGAGCGATGGAAACGGTACTTTGGTTTACGAAGACAAGCAGCAGTCACCTTCTGGTGTTTTATCATCTGTTCAAAGTCAGAAGCATGTGATATACACCAACGATGACAGAGGGGGCATGGCTCTTGGATCTTCAAGAGCTCAAGCTGAGGGGATTGCTGGTAGGTTTCCCTTCAATAGTGCATATTTGAATTTAAGTGCTTCAGAGCAGTATTTGCCCTTTGCTCCGACATCCCATATAAGCAAGATGCAGCTGGGTTGTGGCAAGGATGAAAAACAAGGCTTGCCTATTCAGTCTAAGGCCTTGGGTTCTCATCTTTCAATAGTGAGCCCTGAATCAATTCAGAGTAATTCATCTGGTAGCAAATCCCATGTTGATGATGATCCTGATATATGTATTCTTGACGATATCAGTCAGCCTGCTTGCTCAAACCAATGTTTTGCTCCTAGTAAGCCCATAGTTCCTTTGCAACACCCTACATACAATGATTCACTTCATCATTCCACAGTAGAAGGCACAAGGTTCAAGGCCAATGATGAGCGACTTGTACTTCGAGTTGCATTGCAGGTGAGTATTGTGAGCTAGGGAATCTACCTGCTATGTTGCGCACTAAAACCAAAAAAAATGATTTTTTAAATTCCTTTTGAATTCAAAAGAAATTGAAACTAATAAATACATAATTTGGAAATCATTGGAGCCGGAGTACAGTTTACTTTCTGGTCAGATGTCATCGCATTGATACAAGATTTCCTTCCCTCAGCCCAAAATATTTTGTTTGGATGCTCACAGGCTGTGTCACAGACTCATAGACACATTCTCACCAAACGTCCTTACAACAAGCATGAGTACAATGTGCAGGAATTTGCTCACATATTAGGAAGAACATAATTTTATTTTGTTTATGGAGAATTTGTCCTTGCTAGCAAATATTCACTGGAAAAAAATAAAAAAAATGCTGTGATCCTCTAATGAAATTTAACTGATTTTCTCATGTATGAATAGAGACATGGTCCTGCCATCTTGAATAAATACACACAACTAGTTCATGTTTCAGAATTTTTATATTGCTACATACCACATCTTGAAATTAAAGAGCTTTTTCATGATTCCATGATTTTTAGATCATGACTTACATTGTGAGTATTTGACGTGACTAATTTTATGGCACACTGACAGGATCTTGCTCAACCAAGGTCAGAAGCTGTTCCACCCAATGGTGTTTTGGCAGTACCACTTTTGAGACACCAGGTTCGAACTTTCTTTTTTCTAAAGATAAAAGAAATAAGGCTATATAGGACTCTTGATGCGTTAGACGCATCATGAAATCGGTATGTATTATGGAATTGATTTCTATCAGCAGACTCTAATATATTCCTCCCAATAGTTCTATGCACGAGGAAATAGTTTTCCATATTCAGACAATCTCTTTGCAGTTACCAGATGTGGATCAACAAGCTTAGAATGTACTTTTATCTCCTATATTCCATTCTATTAGCAAGGAAAAAGGCCTATAGTGGCAGCCAAAAATGGATATTTCTGGTTGGCCACAATTTGTTTTGAGTTGTGTTCTGCTTTTTTTCATATTAATCCATATATACAAAATCAAATTCAAGTTTGTGCCAGTGGAAAGAATGCATTTATAGAGCTAGAGATATTGATGAGTTGGGTTTTTAATGCAATGACAGAGATTTCAGTTCAGTCTGACCTGTTTAGTGATCCAAAACCAACTGGCATTGGCAAAATTTACTTTTGAAGTGGATCCTGTTTTTTACGGTAGTTTGTATAGTTATCCAAAATCAATTGGGATTGGCAAAACTGACATTTTAAGTGGATTTTTATGGTGGCTTTTAGCAATTTAAAATCAACTGGCATTGACTAACTGCATTTGAAGTCAACTATTGTTTTTGTAGTACTTGTTTATTGTTATATGCTTTCTATTTGTGATGTTCTGCATTTCTTCACTCCTACTTCCAAGATGGCGTTTGAAAACTATATATGGATTCCCTTTTCTATTCTAATGGGCATGTATGTTTTTTATGTGCTTATGGATATGCATGTTTATGCATTATTATCCCACTGATGTTCAATAATTTCCTGTGTAGCGAATTGCTTTGTCATGGATGGTTCAGAAGGAAACATCTAGCTTGCACTGTTCTGGAGGAATTCTTGCAGATGATCAGGTAGATTTTATTAACTTGCTAAAGCCACTTAATAGTTCTGGCATTGAGAAATTGTTTTTATCTTTTGGCTTTGGCATTTATACGATCATTTTCTCTCAGGGATTGGGAAAGACAGTATCAACCATTGCGCTTATACTCAAGGAAAGAGCTCCTTTATGTCGAGTGGATGCTGTGGCTGTTAAGAAAGAAGAGTGCGAGACCTTAAATTTGGATGACGATGACGATGGGGTTATTGAGATTGATAGATTGAAAAAAGGTGCTGATGGTTCTCAAGTCAAGTCAAATCGAAGTTCAACAAAGAGCCTGAATTCTCCTGGGCAATCCAAGGGAAGGCCATCTGCTGGAACTCTCATTGTTTGCCCCACAAGTGTCTTGCGACAGTGGGCTGATGAGCTGCATACGAAGGTAACTACTGAAGCCAATCTCTCTGTTCTAGTATACCATGGAAGCAATCGAACAAAAGATCCTTCCGAGGTGGCAAAGTATGATGTTGTTGTTACAACATATTCAATTGTCAGCATGGAGGTCCCGAAGCAGCCTCTGGCTGATGAAAATGAAGAGAAACAAAGAATGGAAGGTGATGATGTTCCGCACCTAGGACTTTCATATGGTAAGAAAAGGAAATATCCTCCCACTTCTGGCAAAAAAGGTCTGAAGAATAAGAAGGGAATGGACAGTGCAATGCTTGAGTCCATTGCCCGGCCACTTGCAAAGGTGGCATGGTTTAGGGTTGTCCTTGATGAAGCCCAGAGCATCAAGAATCACAGAACTCAAGTGGCTAGGGCCTGTTGGGGTCTTCGGGCAAAACGCAGGTGGTGCTTGTCCGGTACACCTATCCAAAATGCAATCGATGATCTCTATAGCTATTTCAGATTCCTCAGATATGAACCTTATGCGGTCTTCAAGCTATTCTGCTCAGCAATAAAGGTCCCAATTCAAAAGAATCCAGCAAAAGGGTACAGAAAGTTACAAGCTGTTTTGAAGACAGTAATGCTTCGTCGAACCAAAGGTAATATCTTACGATTTTCCCGTGCATTAATTTTGTATGTTTTGTCAGTCAATGTGGTGAAATTCATTCTGTTCTGGATTTTCCTAAAGATCCTTAATTTATTTTACAAAATAAATTAAAAAACCCCAGCATCTTCTACCTATCTATCTCCTTTATTGTATAATTGAGATCCTTTGTTAGTTGTTCTCTATTCGAGGTTTGTTGCTTGGCTGGGAGCTGATTATCTGTCCTTGTTTGAATGTTTTGTCTGTCTTCCAATTCATTGGGATTGCTTTGATAGGCGAGGAAGTTTTTTCACAGGTTTTAACTACTGTTTCCATTCTTTTCCTCTGCTGACAAATTGATTAGTAGTGTATTAACTAGAAGAATTGGTCTAAATTAGAATGTGGTTTATAGTTAGGAAGTTTTTTCACAGCTTTCAACTACTCTTTCCATTCTTTCTCTCTGTTGACAAATTGATTAGTTGTGTATTAACTAGAAGAATGGGTCTAAATTAGTGATGTGGTTTCTAGTTCTTTTTGTCTTTGCCTCGAGGGTCTTGCTGTGGGCTGCTCTAAAGTTTACATCTTCAAGATTAATACTGTGATTAGTTGATGGAGTTTAGTTACAAGTAAAATGATCTATCCTTTGATGTTTCAATGTATGAACAGGTGCCATCAAATATGATTTTACTGCTCACACAACTTGTTTAAGTCTTGTAATGCATAAACATACGAGTTTCCTTTGATCTTTTTGAAACATGTTGCCTGCAAAATTTCTGTCTTTGCATGCTTGTCTACATGCTTTTTTCTTGTCTGGTTTGCGTCATATAGATTGTAAATTTTAGCTAGGCTGCTGATGTTGTGCAACTTATTGCAGTTTCTTTTTTGACTCATCTGATGGCTAATGTTTGCTCTAGGCACTCTTCTTGACGGGGAACCTATTATTAACCTTCCACCCAAAGTAGTAGAATTGAAAAAAGTGGACTTTACAGAGGAAGAACGTGATTTCTACACCAGACTAGAAATTGATTCACGAGCTCAGTTTAAAGTATGCTTTTACTGGAAGAGTAATTTAGAAATTATTTCAATTTTCTTTCATATTTCTGGTTATCACGTTCCCTTTCCCTCCTTTTTGAGAAAATTTAATCGTAACATTGTTATGTGGTAAACATGTTATTTCTATACTCTTTTTGTATGCAAATTAACCAATTCTTTGAACCTCTCCATTTGTTCGTCAGGAATATGCAGCTGCTGGAACTGTTAAACAAAATTATGTTAACATCTTATTGATGCTGTTGCGTCTTCGACAAGCTTGTGATCATCCTCTTCTTGTCAAGGGTTTAGATTCAAATTCTCTAGGTGGATCCTCAATTGAGATGGCCAAGAAGCTTCCTCAGGAGAAACAATTATGCCTTCTCAAATGCTTAGAAGCATCTTTGGCAATCTGTGGCATCTGTAGTGTATGTCGTTTCTTTTCTTGTCTGATCACTCTGCTTATTTCTACGTTTGCCTTTTCTCTCTCTTGTAACTTCACTGGTTTGTTTCCATATGTTAACTCCATCAGTACATTTATATTGTGGATGCTTATTATGAAAATAATTCTCAGTGCACATACATTTATTGTAACATGTTCATCTTAATTTGTCTTTCTTGTTCATTTAAATGTCAGCTTGTTCAATCAGTTAAGGGACCTGAAACATGATTTTAAGATAATTGGATGCTGTTGCAAGTGCTATGTTCTGGATTTTCTGAAAAGATAGTCATGAAGATGCATGTCTCTTACATGTATAAGAAACAGGATCTTTAAATTTCAAGCATTAATAGTTGAGATGTTTTTAGGTTTAGGGTTTTGTAAGCAGGAATGGGGGAATAGGCTTTTATTTGATTTGGTGTTGACATCTTTGATTTGAAAGGCTTCTTGTATTGGCTGAATTCTGTGGGAATTCAGTTTGCAGCTTTTGAGGAGAAAGGTTCCTTGTATTGAGGCTAACCTTCGTATCATACTGACCATACCTAACTAATTTCCTCCAGGAAATAAGTTGATTGCTCCATCCCAAAGTGCTCAATAGCTCCTTAGATCATTGTGCTATTTTGTCTAGAGCTTTCACAGTTACACATAGAATAGTTTTCCAAATCCTTCGAAGCCTCTAGGATACTTTAAGGTACTTCCAACAGGACTATTGTTTGGTTAGGAGTATCATTTCTTCTTTTATCTAATAGTAATGCTACTATGTTTGTTAGGAAAGCAAACATTGCATAGAAAACTTAGATAAAAGCATATAAAGGCTTAATAAAAGCAACTAAGAATCATTGTTGCTGGTACATGCCATTCAGAAGTCTTGGTGTTTTAAGAGAATTTAGATAAAAGTATCCCAGCTGCAATATAACTTAGAAAAAATGATAAAATAATGGTTGGTTTTACTTTAAAAACTAGTTTTTTGAGGTAAATTTTAGTGCGAGATCAATATATAGGAGCTTCAAGTCAAAGCTTAAGCACATGATGCAGCCCCCCCCACCTGTATAAATTGTTGGACAGGGTTGCTGCCACTAATAGTTTCTTTATAATGTAGTGTATTTATCAGTCTTATTTTATATTTTAGTTTTCTTTTATTATTTCTTAAACTGCTTTTCCATGTAGCTTACCCCAACTGCTTTATTAACTTTTTTTTTGTGACCTGATACAGTTGTCAGTGCTCTATGTTTTCTGATTTTTCTGCTGATTTTCATACAGGATCCGCCTGAAGATGCTGTTGTTTCAGTCTGTGGTCATGTATTCTGCAAACAATGTATCTGTGAGCATCTTACTGGTGACGACAACCAATGCCCTGTGTCAAACTGCAAAGTTCGCCTGAATGTGTCTTCAGTGTTTTCCAAAGCCACATTAAATAGTTCTCTATCTGATGAGCCCGATCAAGATTCTTCTGGTTCTGAGCTTGTTGCTGCAGTTAGCTCATCCTCTGACAACCGTCCCCAAAATTCATCAAAAATCAGGGCAACTCTTGAAGTCCTGCAATCGCTCACTAAACCAAAAGATTGCTTGTCTAAATGCAATTTGTCAGAGAATTCTGTTGATGGAAATGTTGCTTGTCATGAAACCTCATCTGGTTCTACAGGCTCACTTAATGATGGAACTGATAAAAGACACCCCCCAGCTAAGGCTGTTGGGGAGAAAGCCATAGTGTTTTCCCAGTGGACGGGAATGCTAGATTTGCTTGAAGCTTGTCTTAAGAGTTCTTCCATTCAGTACAGAAGACTGGATGGAACAATGTCAGTTGTTGCCAGAGATAAAGCTGTGAAGGATTTCAATACCCTTCCAGAGGTCTGTGGGATTTTAACCATTTGAACTTCTAAGATCTATGCTCAATGGTTTTTTATGCCCCTCAAGTGTTTTCACATGTTCTTTCTCCTTGATGTTTGATCCCTTTGCACCACAGGTATCTGTTATGATAATGTCTCTGAAAGCAGCTAGTCTTGGACTGAACATGGTTGCAGCTTGCCATGTGTTGCTTCTGGATCTCTGGTGGAATCCTACAACTGAGGATCAGGCAATTGATAGGGCACATCGTATTGGGCAAACTCGTAAAGTTACAGTTTTGCGATTAACTGTAAAAAACACTGTTGAAGATCGTATATTAGCTCTCCAGGTACTTTTTTTTCTATTAAATTTTTGTTACACAGTTCCTCATCAAGTAGCCAACTTTTTTCCCCACCATTTAAAGGGACATCGCTCATCACTTTTTCCATCATAAATTGTTTAAATTGCCCCTTCATGGTTAATCATGCAATAGTTTTATTTAACAATGGAAAGTATTACTTGGAGATGATAGATGTGGTGCTCTCAATGGTCTGTAAGGAGTATTTGGTTCTTCCGCTGCCATTGTTATTTGCTTAGTTTTTGTTAATGAATTGATATTACAGGCTTGCAGCACTGTAGATGAATTAAGAACTGTGTTTCTCATTTTGGTGAGGCTAGAGGCAAACGTTTTTCACCTATGCCATGGAGATTGGACTTCTTAAAGTCAATGGTTGTTCAGATGCCAACTGAATTCATTGATTAATCGCACTATTTAGCTGTATATCATATGTGATCTTCGGAGTTTGGGTATTAGGTGAACTTGGCTCAGCTAAGTATTTCAAGTGAACATAGTAATGTTGCTATAACAACTTTAACTAGCAGAGTAAGGGGAGCAGAAAAAGGGGATGGGTTGTGATATTAGGTGAACTTTGCTTTAACAGTGCTCAAGCCATCAACATAATGTCCGTAGAATAATTGAAGTGGTTGAACTTGTGGACAGACCGGACCTCCTTTAATGGTCACTGTAAATACGTTATGTTTGGATGGGCTCAAGGTGTCAAGCTCAGTGTGGTCAAGTGCATGTTTTAGTTCTTTGGTTTTAGCCAATAAAAGTGGGTGGGCTGTGAAAAAGATGTTTGTTTTGGACGAACATGCTTAACATGATCAATGGGTTATGACTTTGATCTCATGTTTGGGCCTGCAAGTTGCAGCAGCTCTTGCCAAAAGCAGCCTTTTGGATGCTTTGGCTTAAAGGAGTCAAACCTTTTTTTGAAGTGCTTTTGAGCTACCTGCTTTGGTCCTTGTAGTTCCTAATGTACCATAGAAACAACATTTGCTTGCTTTTAACCAAAGCATTTAAGGGGGTGTTTTTGCTAAAGTAGCTTCAGCCAAATAGGCTGTTGGCTTGTTTGCGATTTAGCTTATTTGACCTAGCAATGTTCTAAAATCAAAACTCGAATGCATTTCTGAACACTTTTCTGGTTGATGATTTCAAAGCTTTGGCCAAATTTCCAACATAATGACCAGCGTCTCTTGTACCTTCAGTTTTGTTGCATATTCTTTCAGTGTTTTTTTTTTTTTTTTGATAAGTGCATTATCTAGCATTCACGAATGTTTATTATTGGATAATCGTGTTTTTAATTGTCTGTTTTATTATACACTACATTACTACTTTTGCTCTGAATTGTTTCTGTAAAACAAAAATAATGGGGTCATTTTTTTTGCAGCAAAAGAAGAGAGAGATGGTGGCATCTGCCTTTGGAGAGGATGAAAATGGTGGTCGTCAGACTCGCCTAACCGTGGATGACTTGAATTACCTATTTATGGTGTGAAGACAGAGTTTAAAATTTTTTTGGCAGATATTCTTTCAGTAAAACCCAGAGATCACCTATAGAACCTTTTCAGCAAAACTCAGATATCTACCCGTAGGTTCCTAGCTGCTTGCCGTTGCAGATGAATATTCGAGCCTTTGCCTGACTAGGTTCAACAAGATAACAAAGGGATATAGGCTTTTCTGACTAGTAGATAAGATACGTGCATAGTTGGCTTTGACGATGATCCATTCTTTATCCATTTTTTGTTGTCGGTCTAACAGTGGATCCTCTCATTTTGTTTTCCACTACAGTGGGATACAACATAGGGTTACAGTAGTCTTATAGCAAGTGAAGATAAGAGTTATATAGATATTGCTTTGACGTTTTTCGTTTTCTCCCCAATTGTAAATGTTAAAAGGGTTTTTTTTTCTTTTCTTTTGCCCCACTTATCATTGTGCATTTATTTTCATTAAGGCTTTGCATTGTTCTTCTCAAGGTACAGAGATCGCAAAAATCTAGCCATCTCCTCGAATGAACGGTCGTTTGTGCCCCTCATATATTCAGCTTGTGACCGGCTGCATTTCATTTGCTTGCTGTGAAGTTATGGTACTTATTTTGGGACTTGCGACGAGTGGGTGTCTCGGCTGTTTACTTTTTTTTTTTTTTTATTTTTTTAAAAATTGTTTCGGTGCTTGTGATAAATACCACAATATACGAGAGCAAATTAATGAAGAACTGAGAATTCGAGAGAACATAGCCGAAGTATACCGAGAAGGGAGAAATTTAAGTTGCATCAAATTGTTTTTCGAAATGACGGTTTATTAACTAAACCGAAGGTAAATGTGGGAAACTTGCTTTGCCTACGGCCCGCGCAAGCATTGCATCTCAGGCTGTAAAAATACAACAAGCCATCATATTGAACGGGAAAGGAGAAAAACAAAGCCACCATGAGGGCTTACGGGTGCTATAAGGTATCTGTCTCTTCAGCTATGTTAATTTAAAGGCCTGAACATTTGCAAGAAGTGGTCCCATGGTCTAGTGGTCAGGACATTGGACTCTGAATCCAGTAACCCGAGTTCAAATCTCGGTGGGACCTAAGTGTTTTGCCCTTTTTCCCCTCCTTAAAAATCAAACTTAACCCGTAACACAACCAACCAACCACAACTAAACAATAAGATAAGAACAATTTCCACATTCTCTTCAGTTTCACAAAACAACAGAGAATGCATCATCCCACAAGAATCGTTATTGTCTTGTCCTCGTAATGTTAATACGTTGATCTACCTTGGCTGGCGTGTTTTGTAATTGTTGAGCAAGTTTTTTTTTTGAAAACCATTAAAATTGACAAATCAGGATTTTAAATATCCATTAACCTTACCGATAGGCTTTTGTCAAAACACCAAGAGGCCTTGAGTATAACTCTTTCCTTGAAAAAAGGCTACAGAAAAAAAATTAGAGGAGACTCGTTCACTTCCACATCTGTCTATAAAATCAATTTATTTCCTGTATTATATCCATAGGTAGTACATTTATCTTAGTTAGAAGCTCCAACTCCGTATCAAGATCACGATTGATATCGTCACTCACATCAATATCATCCTTATTATCAATAAAAAAAACCTTAGACTTGTTAGAACTTGTTCAGAAATACACAAAACCAAGCTTTCTTCAAGGAAGACCACGCATGCACCCCACGCTCGCTACCCAGTTGAGAGAAGTATGATGGCGCCACACTGCAATGGTGATGCCAATGTTACGTAGGTCAAAAACAATTGCACATGACAATTTTGTTTTTGGAAGTGGGCAGCTATAAGTATTTTGTACTGTGATCATTGTTATTTTTTCAATCCAAAATATATTCAAATATTGTTTTTTGAGTAAGAATTTGGAATAGATATTGTACTCCTAGTTTATTAGCTTCTTGATAGCTTTTGAGTACGAAAACTAGTGCGTGGTTCAATCTATTTATCTGCTAGTCATATGGTTATAATCTTGATGCATGCCTCATTAAACCTTTTTTCTCAAGACAATCCACTAAATTGTTTGTAATTTGCATGTACTGATCATGGGAATTTTTTCTTCTTCTCATTGATTACATCCTATCTCTTTGTACCTTTCCTGGGTATCATTAAGACGTGGATAACTCTAATAACACCAAGAAGAAAGAAAATTACAAATTTTTGTGCTCTTCATATCAACTTTATAGTCAAAGAATCATGTTCTCGTTGAAAAGATGCAAATACAAAAGAGGCTCATGCAAATCAGATTTTGACCAAGGGGAATGTAATCCTGCCTTGTCATGCTGCAGAATGGACACACAACCACTCATATAGAAACACCAATCTCACCCCATGAAATATATGCTCTTGTATTTAAGTGCTCCGATACCAAATTATAGGTAAGAGATTAGATGAATGGCCCAAAGCACTTGTTATTGACCATACACGAAGACTGTAGAGTGTGTTTAAGAATATAGCAGAGGTTAATATTTGTGAATGAAGTCCAGAAAGAAGAATGAAAAAGTAAAAAAAAACTAGTTTTTGTAGGTGAAGTTTATGTATAGTCGGGTTATATTTTACCTTAAGCTCAATTTCATTCACGTTTCCGAACACACTTACCTTGGCTAAACATTTTTCACTTTAGGTTATAGCTGAAACAGTTCAGGTTCTGGCAGTATTATTAGCAACACATCATTGTCTTCCAACATTGGAGGCGGAGGGAGAATTCATGGATAATTTTAGTTCTAGACGATGATGTTGCGACAACTAATAGAATTTGTAAAATTATAATGGCTTTCAAGGCCAACGAAAAATTATGATTTATTTTAAGAAAGGATTAGGCCAAAATCTAAGATTTATGAGCAATGCAATATCATAATTAGATACGAGTTCGATCCCTTGTTTGTTCTGCATTATTATTTCATGGATATTATATCTGATATGAATCTCTTTTCTCTGTAAATGAGACGTTGAACTTGTTGCTTCTTCGATAGTGCGCTTTATCATTACTTAGAGCAGGTCACTGGCTTGATCATCTCCCACCTATTAAAAAGAAAAATTCTTTCTGCAAAAATAATAATGATTGAACTTGTGGAAGTCGGTGCTTATCATAATCAGATAATTTGTCCACTGGTAAAGCAAGCAATAGGGTAAAGCTTGAATGAAAGCAATTGTCTCGTTTGGAAAACATGTCTCCTCATAGTTCAGACTCTGCTGCGCAACAACCAAATTGGAGCACCAAAGACACACATCACACGTCAAACATAGGTGTTTAAACTTATGTCATGATACAAACATGCTATATATATATATATATATATATATTTTATATTTTACAACACAATTAAATAATTGAATTACTTTTAAAAGTTGTATGACCAATGTTTTGACCTATCAGATCTAAACCCAAGTATAACTCAAGAACCTAACCTAATCTATGTATTTAAAGAGAGTTTTTGCCAAATAATTTGTTTTTCTCTTCCTCTCTTTTCCTTCATTTACAATGAATTATTTTCTCTAAAAAATACCAAGGAATTCAGTTTTAAACTTAAGCTTTTGGATTTTAAAAAAGGTTTGAAGAAACAAGTAAGTATCTCGCTCTTTTGTTGTTTTGAATTGGGGGTTTGATAGTTGATGAGTTAAAAAAATGTGTTGGGATTTTATAATGTATATATTAAATTGATAATCGGATGATTTAAGGTGTTTAATTAATGTTTTAGAGTGTTAGTTTGACTTAAAATCATTTAATATGAAAACTAGAATCTTTGAGTTTTGAGGATTTACAGAATTTTGAAAGACTAGCAAATCATGATTTTGGAATCCCAATCAATCGATTGGCTTGATGGTGCCGATCGACTGGTTGGCTCGTGGGGGCAGTTGACTGGTTGGTTTTTTTGGTTGATCGATTGACTAAGTAGTGAGATTTGATCAGTTCTTTTCGGTTAAACTAGTTTGAGAGATGTCCGAGATTAATTGGGTGGATCTATTTTGGTTTTGTAATTTCATTTTGGTCTCCACTATTATAGTTGTTTTATGTTATCTGATATGAGTTGTTTTTGAATAATTTTTGTATTTATTATAGTTTCTGCTGATATTACTCTTAGTGATTATCAATAATTTCTAGTTTATGTCTGTTTGTCTTTTGTCTTTGTTTTTCGGGATAATGAGATAATTTTTAATATGCATGTAATATAGATAACACATATATGTCGATTATATGACTAGTACAATTGGTTAGCGATCATGAATAGTTTCTAGAAAATATGTATGTTGAAATAGGAGGTGGTGGTATAGGAGGAGATGGTGGTGGTTATTATGGTAATTGTGAGATGGAAACAGTAGTTAAAATAATTGGATGCTATTATAAGTTAATTACTATTTATAAGAAAACTGATAATATTTTTCAGCACATGAATAAAATTTAAAGATTTAATGTAAACTATTTTTTATTATTAGTTTTTCTATAAAATATTTTATTGGAAAAAAAATACAAAAAGAATATTTTTTAGAAATTTTTTTTAGAAATAAACATGAAAAAATCTGGAAAACATTTTCCTTTAAAATCTATTATGCAAAACAAAAGAATCTTAGAAATTGCGAAATCGACGAAAAAGGGAATTGCCTAATAAGATTACCAAGGGAATAGGCAGAGATATCCATTGGCCAATATAAAGTTGTTTGTGCTTCATGTGGAATAGATTATAGAAGGTCGATGTAGCTAGTTCCCAAAGTGCTTTGGTGCCATTTTCTTGTGGAAAAAAGAACATGCTTAGTGGGATAATATTTGTAGATGATATCATGATGCTAGATGTTAAGTTCTATTAATAAAAGATTAAAGAGCTTGCATAAACCTTCTTTCTTTCTTTGTTTTTTTTTTGTTTTTCTGATAAAGAGTGGTTACCTTCTTTCAATAAGATTATGCGGATATTAGAATCAGAATAGGATTTGTTAATTGTTTTGGTTTGAGACTAAAAAATATATCAGATCAACAACAAAAGCTACATACGAACACAGCATCTTTGAAAGCTAATAATATTGGTTATGTTAATGATTGTTGGATGGAAGAAAGAATATCAGAAGAAATTGAAGAAAACTGTGTAAACTAAACACCTAAGAGACGATCTCCATCTCATATTCAACTTACAGTAAAGTTGGGATACAAGTTGCCATCTTGGTCGTTCCTTTCCTACCTTTCCCCACCTGGCGTTCATTATCACCAGACTCAATATTCACAAGCTGACAAGGTTCGCCAGAAAAATCCATCTCTTTAATTTGTGATGATGAGATTCTGAAGAACATTTGCCTTTTGTATATCTTAGGGTCACCACCAATTTGGAATAGGAATATATACCATGATGTCTTTCCACTTTGTCACTTTTGTGACAAGATCACTGACTAGCAAGAACATGGTCAATCTGCACAAGGATATGCACGTGCTATGACCTGATTTAGCATTTCTGCATTCATGTTGTAGACTTTGCAACAGTAATCTAATTTCAAATCATCAAATGGTATATATTACTAACAGGCTTCGAATGTTCCCAGCTGTCATTAGATATTTTTTTCCTTACATTTTAGTGTGATTCTTACGGTGAGAAGGGAAATATTCTTACAGTGCACTATGCAGCCATTGGCTTTCCCTCAGCTCCATCAGCCAAGTACAAGTGGACCATTCTGGAGGCAAGAGCATTACCAGCATCAATGAGAAAATCCAAACATTTACCCTTCACGCGTATAAAATACTCTATACAAACAAATGCCCAGACCTGAAGCTAAACTTCCCCAGCTGAATATTTTACTAATCTGATGCCAATAGCTTCGCTTTTCTCTTTGAATTTCCAGATTCAAGTGTCTATGTTGATCTTTCCCTAAAGCTGACAGCAGGAATCAAAGTAAATCATGAGAACATTCAGACCCATATTGAGAAAATTATAGAACAAACAGGAAATAGCCCAGCAGAGTATATCAGATTGTTAGAATACTCATTTCGAACTTGAGATTTGCCCTCTCTTCCCTGCTTCGCAAAGGTCTGTCCAATGGGGCTAATTAAATCCCTAGTGGATTCCGTAAGCAATAGGAGAGCGGACATATATGAACAAGCAAATACATGACTGGATGCACATGCAAACATGGTTATGAGTCCAATCAAAACTCTGTGAATATCTTCCAAATTCTCACCCTTTAGTTGAACCAGTATCTTATATTTCTTTTATGAAAGACTTGGACAAGAGGAAACTTTGACTAGTCTTTCTAAGAAATAAGAAAAAAAAAAAAACAACGAAAATATTTCAATATAGGAATGGCTCAGAATCTTCATGCCTCTCTCCGTTTTTAGGCAAGGATATAACATCTATGATCAACAATAGAAATGCACAGGTTAAATTGGGATTGTGTGAGATACGTGTGTGTGTGTATATATTTTGTTTTTTTTTTTGATAAACATGAGTGTTCGGGTCAGCTTGCGCGTACCTTGACTAATCTCACAGGTCTTGAAGTTAACGACCATGTAAGCATCCAATGACTATCATATTAGCAACCACATGGCTCGAATCTGAGACCACAGGGAAACAAACTTCTTAATCCCAAGCTCTTATCACTAGACCACATACTAAATGATTAATGTGAGATACATATTTAGTTTTACGATAGATAGATGGTATTGAAATCTTGACACAACAACAAGTGATTATACCGTTAAATATAAATTTATTACTATTGACAGGATAATTTTTCCAAGTATTTCTTTGTCGTTTCATTACTATGGAAAGATCTAGTACCTCCTAAAATTAAAGTTTCTGATTGGCAATTGATGCATAATAGCTTATGAACCAGGGAGTTCTTATCCTACAAGCATATCACATCCCATCAACAAGCGACTTGTACATTTTGTGACTATGATATAGAGTCTTACAAACATTTGTTCCTATATTGTTTGGGGCCATGGAAGCTATGAAGTAGACTTATGAATTGGCTGGGGGATCCAGTGGTGCATGCCAAATTCATTTGTTCATATCTTGCTAAAGTGGGATCATTCGGTGATAGTAAGTTTTTAGCGATGAATAATTTTATCGTTGTTTTATCGAATTTTTTGGAGGATTTGGGTGACTAGAAATAACATGGTGTTTTAGGATAAAGATACATATTATAATAGTGTTTTCCATCTTATACTTCAAAAATTAACTTTTTGGTTAAGGTATGCAAACAAGAATTTTTTTTTATACAGGTCTAAATTTATATAGGGTTCCAAAAACATCTTACAATGGACAAATTGGATTTTTAAAAGTCAAACTTTTAAGTTTTTCAGTTTTGATATAGATTTTTTTTTCATGTACATAAATACAAATATAACATTTCTTTTTCTATTTAGCTATGTCTTTTTGGCACTAACTTTTATATAGAATCTTGAATATTATAAAAAAAAATATATTTAGTTTTATGATGGTATTTTTAAACCAATTATATTGAGATTAAACTTTTTATTTTTTTGCAGGTAACTTTTGAATACTATTTCAAGATAAAAAAAATATAGAGATATATATTTAGTTTTATGATGATATTTTTAAACCAACTATATTGAGATTAGATTTTCTTTTATTGTCTTGCAGGTAACTTTTGATTATTATTTCAAGATAAAAAAAAACAAAGATAATAGAGACATGTGATCCTTTAATTTTTTATGTTTTGGAAATATAAAATTAAATTTATTAAAAACTACTACAAAGATGTATTAATTTATTTTCATCTCTCCAAACAAATTTGTTTTTATCTCTATCATTTTTATCTTTTTTATTTTATGAAAATAACTAATTAAATGCTATCATAAAATACAGAAAATCCACGCCAAGATTAGAAAATTTAAACGTCGGGTGTCATAAAATCTAATGTTTTTTTAACATATACGAGAGGGATATGATGGATGTAATTGTATGATCATGCCACCATGTAATCAACCCACCCGACATATGGAGGCCCCATCAAACCATGTTCATGCAAGAACAAGTTGCCTAAAAGTCCATGTCAGATGCCTTTAAGGTTGCCTACATGGTATAATCACCGTGGCACATAGGACTGCTTGCTCTCCCAAATATCAATTGTATAATATTTATCTCCTTCAAAATACCCTCCAATACTATAAATAGACATCCTTGCATTCTTGTAGCATCATCTCCTTTTTTTAGAAGCTATATCTCTCACTAAATTGTTCTTTATTTCCGATATGGATTTGGTACCCAAGGTGACAGTTTTCCTTGCTTCGGTTCTTTTTGCTTTATCCTCTGCGAACCCTGTTGTGAGTATTAGACAGTACTGGCATTTTCCCGGCCAGCCACTGGGAGGTGAGCATCTTGTAACTAATTTGCCAGGCCAGCCAGATGTGAACTTCAAGCACTATGCTGGCTATGTTACCGTCAATGAACAGAATGGACGGGCATTGTTTTACTGGTTCTATGAGGCCACAACTCATCCTGATGAAAAACCTCTAGTCCTGTGGCTTAATGGAGGTAAGCATATAGCATAATATCATCATTAGACAGGCAGCTTCCATTTTTTCCTTGTGTTTTTTAGGCCAAAATGAAAAGGACATATACCCCATGAATGGTTATGATGGAATGCCATTTAAGCTTGTTCTCTCGGCTCGAAAAGAGCAAAAAATAACGCCGGTGTCTAGCTATTGCAGCATCCTTTGTGATGCCTCATCCTGCCAGGATTTAGCTAGACTGAAATGCTAGGTATTGATCAGAAGTCAGAACAAAAGGAGTCCAAGGAAAAAGGTTTTTTGCAGGTATCACTATAGAGTACTCTAGCGGGAGAAATTATAGTCATCTTGTAATTATCTTCAAAGCCACTTAGATTGTTACCAATCTCTTGACCAAATCTATCCACCTATAATTTTATGAGTGTATTATAGTGGAAAAGCACATGTTCTTTAATGCTCTTTAAATATATTAACTTCTATATTATCGGAACTGCCCAGCTCCTTCACTGTATATGAAACAGGGAAGGAACTCTCCTTCTTTTTTAATTTTTATTATTTTTATTTATGATTTTATCCTTTAATATTTAATTAAATTAAAAAAAAATAAAAAAACCGACTATGAATAGTGAAAGAGAGCTGCCTTTTTTTTTTTTTTTAAAAATTCATCTTATATTTTTTTTTACATTTGAATCTTTCAACATTAAATTAAAATTTGAATTAAAGAAATTAGAAAATCCCATCTCCATCATTGTTCATATGAACAATGAAGGAGTTGCAATTTTTTTTTTTAAATTTCATGTTTTAGTATTTTTTTTTCTTGTTTTGATTGAATCCTTTTGGTTTTTTTTTATTTTATTCTTAATATTTGATTGATTTAGAATTGATTTTCATAATTTACTTCTGTTTATTTTTTATTTTTTATGAGGTTATTGTAATCTCAAACAAATATCTTAATATTTAATAGGTGCTTAATTTTATGAGTATCTATTTTTTTATCACACTATTAATTAAGAAATAGTTTAAAAAATAAAGTTGTTAAACCCAATAGATCCCATGATTCAGGTCGCGGATTCGATTGGTTAAGTCGTAAAGCTCGGGTTGATTCAATATGTCACAATTTAAATATTAAAAAAAATATCATCTTTATTTTTTTAAAGCTAAACCAAGCTTTTTACTTGTTATTAAAGATACTTTTTGATCCGATAAATCAACTAAATTATATCAAGAAATTTTTTATTAAAATCAATTTTAAACATGAATTAAGTAATAAATTCAATCTAAATCTAAAGGTTTTAAAATTGTGTTTGGTTAAGTTTTATATCACTGTCAAAAAAAAAAAAAAACATTTTTTCCGCGGCCTCAACAATTTTTTCACTTTTTTTTTATCCGAGCTTCAGCGTAGTATTATATAAATCCTCTTTCTTAATATATCAAAGTGGGGGTTTCGTTTTTCTTCCTCTATCCACCTTATCCAAAGCAAGTTCTTTTCAATAACTAGTTTCCTATGTTCTCTAATGAGGTGACAAGATGCTCCATGTTTCAGGTCCTGGGTGCTCTTCTGTAGGACAAGGAGCAACACAAGAGATTGGTCCTTTCATAGTAGACACCAATGGACATGGACTTAAATATAATCCTTACTCTTGGAATACAGGTGTGTGTGTTTCTATCTAATGAGGTCCCACAATCTTACAAAATATGACATGCAAGTATATATGGTGGTACCTTACATAACTCCGTGATATGCGATTAATTAGAAAAAAATGATTTCAACCTTCTTTGTGTCTAAGATGATACAGAGGCCAATATGTTATTCCTGGAATCTCCAGTTGGAGTTGGGTTTTCATATTCGAACACAACTAATGATTATCATATCATAGGGGATGAATTTACGGGTGAGTTTCAAGCTGATTCTCTTGCAGAGATTGTGTTATATATGAGTGCTTTGGACCATCTTGGTACCATCAGAAAATCCTGAGATTTCCTTTATACCTCTTTGTTAGCAAATGATTCCTATGCTTTCCTGCAAAAGTGGTTTCTCATGTTTCCATCATATAGAAAGCGGGCATTTTATATTGCAGGAGAGAGCTATGCAGGTATTTAACCTTGACAGCAATTAGTTTCCTGAATCATCCTGATTCATTTCTAATCTTACTGACACTACTTTTAACATGTATTAACAGGAAAGTATGTCCCGGAGCTTGCTGAGCTTATAATTGACAAGAATAATGATCCTTCCCTTCACATCAACCTCAAGGCTATTCTAGTATGGTCTCATTACAAAATTTTATGCATGACTTTCCTGTTTCTTGATAGTATTTGTTTAAGGAATTACCCTTCTTCTTTTTTGTGGACATTATAGTTAGGAAATCCTGAATCAAGTGATGCTGAAGACTGGAGAGGTATGGTGGACTATGCTTGGAGTCATGCTGTCATATCAGATGAAACTCATAAGATAATCAGAGAAAGCTGCAACTTTGACAGTAATGACACATGGAGCAATGATGATTGTACCAAGTCTGTTGACGAATTAATCAAACAGTACAAGGAGATAGATATTTTCAGCCTCTACACCTCAGTTTGTATCGGTGATTCAGCAAGTTCAGATAACAGATTTACACAAATCATGTTTAGGCCCTCATCTAAGAAGGTAGATGATTTCAGAATTGCTAAATCTTGTTGATATTATTTCAGTGAAGTGGCAATATGGCCTTGTTGAATTTTCGAAAGGACCTCACTTAAGCTGAGACTGATCATGAATTGTATGTTTTGTTGGAGTATTCTGCTAATGAAATTCCTAAACAAACTACTGTAGATGAGGCCTTTTTTTGACCTCTTCTTTTGATGTACTTTAATTTGAAGCTCATAGGTATTGATTGTCGCTTATTTTTGAAGCACAGGGTAAAGTGATGACCTGACTGTCTAATTATATTTATCAGATGCCAAGAATTATGGGTGGTTATGATCCATGCCGGGATGACTATGCAAAAGCTTTCTACAACAGACCAGATGTTCAAAAGGCCCTCCATGTGAGTGATGGTCACGTGCTCAAGAACTGGAGCATCTGCAAGTAATTCGTTTTCTATCTATATGCTTCTCTATAATAGCTATAACAATGTTCATTCTGTTTGTCAATGTTTTTAGTTTCATTTACACACGGGGTCAGGAAATTCCAATGGCTGCAAATTGAAATTCTAGTTAATCATGTGAAGTCCATGAGCATATATGCGTTTCATTCAAAACTGAAAAATATTATGGCTAATTTCTGGATTCAGCCAGAAGATATTTGAGGAATGGCCGGACTCGAAGACATCAGTTCTTCCTATATACAAGAAGCTGATAGCAAGAGGATTTAAAATATGGGTCTACAGGTTTGAATCCCTGCACTGTGGAGATTGTAAATTAATGAAATATTCTTCATCAACCTCACATCTTATTTTTTGGATGGTTCAGTGGCGATACAGATGGAGGAGTTTCTGTGCTGTCTACAAGATACAGCTTAAGCTCTCTGGGACTGCAAATCACCAAGGCATGGAGGCCCTGGTACCACCAGAAGCAGGTATTTACATAGTTTACAAACATGCAAAAACCTGAGCTAAATTAAATCAAACCTTATATCAATTAGTCCTAAAGTAGATCAACCACTCCATTCAGATATATTATCTTAAGAAAGAATCACTAACAGTATCATCAAGTTATCTCTGACAACGAGGAATAATTCTTTGGATCAGGTCAGTGGTTGGTTCCAAGAATACGAGGGGCTAACATTTGCAACATTTAGAGGAGCTGGACATGCTGTGCCAATCTTCAAACCAAGCAACTCCCTCGCATTCTTCTCAGCCTTTCTTCTAGGAGAATCTCTTCCTTGTGAACGATAAATAAGTGGTGTAAAAGATCAAGGCATCTTGTTCCTCAAAGATTTTGCTCTTAGTATATTAGGATGTCATTAAATATATATCTTACATCTAATAGAAGGCTCAATTAGGGGGCAAGCTTTTAAAGAGACCATAACGCCTCTCTCTCCTTTTTTTTTTTTTGTCAAGTTGTGATTTGATTGGTCTTTTTTAAATAAATAAATTTAGAATCCTAATTAACTAAATTAAACTGTTATTTATTTATTTTTTATTATTCATGTTTTTTTTTTTTTTTTCCTTTCCAAGTAATTTTTCTTTTTCTATTTTATATTTGTCAATGATAACAATCCTAATCTTATATTAATTCCTTTTTTTTAGATAAAAAATTTCATTTCCCAAAACTCATTGTTATAGTACTTGGATTAGAATTCTATTCCTTTACTAAAACAAAATTATTATATTTTTATAAAAACAATACTTAGTGATCTACGGTCAAAAGTTAGTATTTGTCTTTGTTAACTAGGTATATATATAAGTATTATTTAACAAATAATTTGGATAAATTCGATTTAAAAAAGGTTGGATACACAATATGCATCCTAAAAAAATAACACAGATTTGAAGTGATTTAGTTTATCAAACCAAAAATAAAGGATCAAATATAATTAAAATTAGTACAACTACATTACTATTTTAGATTGCTTGTAATACTCACACATTCGTACATAATTTTATTTTC
>Ga0325411_1000965_pt1 | contig 31201 bp, 13 predicted proteins | sample PopdelMetagenome_13_FD_206181 | JGI IMG/M metagenome (GOLD analysis project Ga0325411, IMG submission 206181) | Populus deltoides microbial communities from Bellville, Georgia, United States - Xylem-PdIQD-R4 | ecosystem: Host-associated > Plants > Phyllosphere > Stem > Wood/Secondary xylem...
TGATAAAGAATAATAAAATAGATGTTTTATTATCAATTAATATTGATGAGCATATTGTTTTATAAATTTTGCTTATTAGTTTTATATATAATAATTCAAAATCTAATTGTTAATACCATTGTAAATAAATTATGATCTTATTAAAAAACTATGACAAAATTGAATAACATTTTAAATATCATTTTAATTACTTTATCATAGTTAATCTTATTCAAAAAAAAAAAAGGGAAATTTTGAAGGGTAATATTAAATGAGGCAAGTGTTGGGTCTAGGATGATTAGGCCACATACCTGGCCTAAAAGGAGCAGCTTTGGCATTCCTGAGATTACAATGTCAAGCTTGTGTGCATAACCTTTTTTTTTTTAAATGAACGAATGATGTGTCATTTGCTTAATTTATTTTTAAATAAGATGAACAACGCATCATCATCTGATTCAATTTATGAACACAATTGATAGTCAAAAAATCAAATTTTGGGTTCTTGGATCCAAAAACCTTATTTTAACTTATTTTTATTTAAAAATATTAATAAATAAATCTATTTTTGAAGCCCTAAGCACCATAAAATCAATCCAAAATATTTTTGAAATATTCTAAAAAAAAATCTTATTGAACTTAAATCTATGTTTTTTAGTAAAATAAAAGTTCTAAACCACTTTCATAAAAATTTATTTTCTAAAATGAACTTATTGATCTTATTAATATTTTCTCTCTCCTTTATTATTTTTTTTTGCATCTTCATATTTTCTTTCTCAACACCTTAGGGCCAAAAAATAATTTTTGAGGAATTAAAAGTCATGGACAATTAAAGGAATAAGTTATGGTCTTTAATACTAAAAAGTGTAAGTTATTAAATCGCTAAAAATAAAGAGATTGAATTTATTTATTTTTCATTTTTCTTCGTCTTCACCAGTCTACCAGGTAACATGAAAAAAGGTAAATTATAAAATTATTCTTTATTATAAATTAATGTTAGGTTTAATATTACTTTAGTCTAAAATAATGTCTTCTTTTTCATCAATTTTTCTATATTATTTACTTCTTCTTTTTTTCCCTATTTGTTTTTTAAATAAATAAATTAAAAAAATACCACTCACGTAAAGGGAAAGAAAACGATACCACACGTTATGACTAAAAACCATTGGCGCCGAAACTCTTCTCGAAACAAATCAGTCGAATGGACGATGGATTACTAAAGAAGTTCTGTATTTCAATGTGCTCTTATAAAAATAGCTTTTCTTTGGTTTCTTGAATTCAGACAAAAATGTCTAAGTTAGGGTTTGGACAGAATAACAAGCAATATGGTTTAATGAAGTTGGTGTTTGCACTGTCATTCGCAACACTTGTAGGGATCGCTCTCTTTGCCCGTTTTCTTGGGACCTCTTCTTCTTCCATTTCTTTTACTTATCAATCCATTGCATCCCTCAACAGGGCTGTTGAGAAGTCTGCAGATAATAATGTAGCCAGTGACAATCACACCAACCAAGACCACCAGGTAATACATTGATCTTTTTCGTCTTCTTCTTTCTTGTTCCTTTTGAATTCTATCCAATGTGTATGGTTATCAACTGGGATATTGATCTTGTTTGATTTGATGATGTTTGTTATTGATATTGAACGCTCATTGTTTTCTTTCTCCTTTAGAAGGAAGGTTCTGAAGGTAAAAATGGCAATGTAGAAGGGAGAGTCTTATCTGCCACTTTTGCTGATTTACCAGCACCGGAATTAGAATGGGAGCAGATGCCATCAGCACCTGTGCCTCGTCTTGATGGTTATTCAGTACAGATCAAGAACCTTCTTTATGTATTTGTTGGATATAGAAACCTTGACCATGTGAGAATCTTTCATTCTTTGCCTGATTTATTATGTTCTCTTACCTTTGAGTCCAATTGAAGATTAATTTTCAACAATGCTTCAAAAATCTTTCGTATTAAACCGTGGAATGGATTTTTGTGATTAAAATCAATGATTTTTATTTTTTGTGTTTTATTTCTTGTCTGATTGGATGTTTGTATCTTATAGGTACACTCTCATGTTGATGTATACAATTTCAGTGATAATACATGGTGTGACAAATTTGATACCCCGAAAGACATGGCAAATTCACATTTGGGAGTGGCAACAGATGGGAGATACGTGTACATTGTCTCGGGACAATATGGTGCTCAATGCAGGACAGCCATAACTAATTGTTTTTCACTGGACACTGAGACAAGGAAATGGCACCGATTGCCTCCATTACCGGCACCAAGGTACTTGACTTGAGCAGGAAATCCATGAATGTTGAACTTACTTTCTTATCCAATCTGGGAATCAGAATTTTCAACTGCTTATTTCAAGTCCGTTTCATTATCAAGCTAATTCCTATTTCTAGTGTTTTGACCATTGAACCTCTTTCATGTGCCTGTAGTTGTGTGTTTACTACCTTGGCAGCTAATTTGTCATGTTTTGAGAGTTGTTGATCTTTTTATTTAGAGAAAACAAGTGTTGACATCACATTCCTGAGAAAAATATGATAACTTCTAATCATCAGATTCTTTCAAAAATTCAAGTGATGTGCATGTTCATCTATGCAGGTTGAATGATTCCATCGTAACCCTGTTCCCAAACGCCAATTTATCATCATTTTCTTGCCATTTTTTAGTTATTGATTCTGTATTGGAGTTTCTTTAAGATAATTGGTTTCCGTTAACTGATTTTTAGTATGTGTAATGAGCTGCGGTATGTTTGGTACCGCAATAGGCCTTTGTCTGGATTAACTCCTTTATGCATAGCAACATCAATTTAGCTTATGATGCTTAGGTAACAGTTGTGATCTCAAAGGATCAAATTTATTTCTGTACTAGAAGGACCTAATATAGTTTGGCATTGACATTAGAGAACATGAAAGAATTGCAACTGTGAAATAGGAGATGTGTGTTAACTGATAGCAGTCTATCCAAAGCTGAGTATTTCAAAGCTGTGTACTCAATTCCTTAAATGAATATTATTAACATGAGTTTTCAGGTATGCTCCTGCAACTCAATTATGGAGAGGCAGACTGCATGTGATGGGTGGCAGCAAGGAAAATCGCCACACACCTGGAGTAGATCACTGGAGCATTGCAGTAAAGAATGGAAAAGCATTGGAGGAGTGGCGCACTGAAATACCCATTCCCCGTGGAGGGCCACATAGGTCTGCTTGCTGCCTTCATTTATGTTTGAAATTGGAAACAAGATTCTGTTCTGAGGGTTAATTCGCCTGGATCATTCATCTCCTTCAAAAATGTTTCACACCCAACTCTAATAATGCGGCGATTATCTTCCGTATTCTAACCGTGAATATCACTTTGGTGACAGGGCCTGTATCGTGGTCAATGATCGGCTTTTTGTCATTGGGGGTCAAGAGGGTGATTTCATGGCTAAACCTGGGTCGCCTATTTTCAAGTGTTCTCGAAGGAAAGAGGTATACAGGTTGATCATTTTGTTTTGATTAGAACATATTGGATTTTAGCGAGCTGTGCTCTCTCCTTGTCATTGTTGGCGGTATATGATATAGCTTTCAGACTCTGCAATGTTTCAGGTAGTTTATGGCGACGTTTATATGCTAGATGATGAAATGAAGTGGAAAACTTTACCTGAAATGCCAAAACCCGACTCCCATATTGAGTGTGCTTGGGTAATTGTCAACAACTCAATTATCATCACTGGAGGTACTACAGAAAAGCACCCAAATACGAAAAGGATGATGCTGGTTGGAGAGGTGTTCCAATTCCATTTGGACTCGCTGGTACTGATCTTCACCTTTCCCACTCTTAAGAAGGATTAAGCTTCATGTTCATATCATGTATTTTCAGCTGTCTGTTTGGTCAATAGAATACCTGTCATAGACCACTTTAACTTTAGTCGACAGTAGCTGGTCGTTCTTGCTGTGTCGACTCATTTAGGAGCCGATGATGCAGTCACTTCTTTCCTTAGTGCATCGGAAAATATCAAAACTCCCAAAAGCAGTCTCCTTTTGTGCGTTGGAAAATATCAAAACTCATCTTCATACGTTATGTTTTGCGACCCTCATGTCCTCTATAATCTAAAGAAGTAAGCAGCTATTCACCAGATACGCGTGCTGTTGGCCTTGTTTCTGTAAGCAATGCTGTCATCTGTCATCAATGGCATTTCGCATAAAATGAGCAATGCCAACCCCGCTTGCAACAAGGCCACTCCGCTAATTTAAGCTAATCTTTCTTTATGTACTCACTTACAGCTCACTAAAATCCAGATTTTGGTTGTTAGTGGTAAATAATTTTCCTTTGAACAAATACAAGAGAAGTCGGTGACTGTTAAACAAATTTCTTATATCAGTTTTCTACAGATGGTTATTACAATGGGCAAACATTTGAAAATTTCTGTCCATTTTGAATTGCAGACATGGTCAGTGATCGGAAAGCTTCCTTTCCGAATAAAGACTACCCTTGCTGGTTTTTGGGATGGCTGGTTGTACTTTACATCAGGGCAGCGGGACAGAGGACCAGATAATCCACAGCCAAGGAAAGTCATTGGAGAGCTGTGGAGAACCAAATTGCACCTGTGAATCAATTTGTCAACCTGGCTACTCTTTCAACAATATTACAGCTCTTACGATTTTGACATTGCCTTCTTCCTACAATTGAAAAGGCATCAATTTATCCTCTTTTTGTGCATTTTCAATAGCACTTTTTGTACAACCCATTTACGCATTTTACGACTATCAATATCATTACACTTTATTGTTTTCATATCGAACCTTTTTGCCGCTCTGCTGATAAGTAATGGAGTCCTGGTTGGCTGTTTGACCGGCTGGCTGTTTGACCGGCTGGCTGGATCTTAGACACCCTTCTGTCTTCCGGCAACATTGTGCAAACTCATATTGTTCTCGTATACAAAACCTATAGCAGCACAAACTAAACCACAAAGAAATCTGATAAATGAAATGGATCCAAGACTGCGTAGTAAGAATAAGAGTTCTCATCTTGGAGAATATATGAACGCATTTCGAAAAGAAGGAATTTACAAACACAAATCACAAAAACAAGGTCCAGTTAACTTTGGTTATCCAGCCCTGCATTTACAATTTGGCCACTATGCCATGAATGAACAAGTCATCTATAGACATACACTGATATGCCAGGGATTTTTTCTTTCTTTCTTTTTTTCAGTTGTTAAATCTCCCTTTACAAATGCAAAAACGCTATAACTGCCCTGAAGATAAGGTAAAAACAAGTGCAAAAATGTCAAGAGTCAAGGTAGAAAGAAGCGTCCGTTAATCTATGCTTATGAATCAATTATCAACATGGATACACAGCTTCCAGACAGTTGAATAGAACAAACATGACTTCATCTTAAAGGCCTGCTAGAGGCTGTGAAACTAGTACTCATCGGTTACCCTGAACAGTATCCAAAATACAACTACCTGTGAAACAAGAAAACATAAGGATTGAAGACACGAGGCAAAATGATTAACGAACGGGTTCGGATTTGTACGCGGGAAAAAAATCAGCAAATGATGCAAAACATTCAAACCTCCCCTTTCACACCATGAAACCACTATAAATGTAGGTTCTGCGACCTATCAAAGATTTTCAAATTAATTTTTTTTGAGCTTCAGTAATTTTTTTCCCTTTTATTGATTCTTTCCAAAATAATTTTTTTTCTGTTAAAATGCCAGCACAAATTCAAAAATGGTAACAGTTGAGATTAGCTTTTTGAGCTTTACCGTAAAAGACAAACGACCACTTATCACTGTACTTTTTGTTACATTAACAATTGTACTTGGTGTTTACTTGATCGACAGACTTTTCATCCTCCGCCAAAAGACATGATATCCCTTAGTTTTAACTGTCACGTCATTATTCATGAAAGCAACCATCAATTGCAACGTGTGGAGGCTCCATTTCACTGACCTGGTTCATATTCCTCGCATGGAATCCATGAGCCCAAGGGTTGCATAGTAATTTCATATTTCACAAGATCCGTCATTATTTTCTGCAGAAAGTTTATCCAAGTTGAGATGGACACATTAAACAAGCACACAAGAAATAAACATACAGCAGGGAGGGAGAAAGAGAGATATGCTAAAAACTCATAATGGCCATTATAAATTGTAAATGCAGTCTTGGAGAGTTTATTATAATCTGGTGATAGCCTGCTCTTAGGTTAATCTTAGAGAAAAATGTTGCACCCACTAGTTCCTCTAGTAATTCCTCAATTAAAAGTATAAGAAATTTATTTTTAACTATCAATTTGATAATTTGTTAAGTGTTATGGAGTTTACACAAAGTCTCCATGAGTTTTTTTTTTTTAACTAAGACTACTAGAGAAGCAAAAAGATTATGGCTATGTTATATGATGTCAGACTCTAGTATTTATGAAATCATCTTCTTTACAATATTCTTTTGTAGCCCTAAATATTTGTAAGGTCTCATGTTGATAGGTTGAGCACAATCCTTTAGAGGTATAGAATGGTTATGTGGTCTTTGTAGAGGCAAGCCTTTTGGTTCATTAAATATATTGTGATGTAATTCCAACAATATTGTTAAAGCATGACTCCTTTCAGCTTTAGATAGAATAGCAGTAGGCATTGAGTGTATCTCGCTATCAACTTCTTGGATTAGTCTTAGGCTATCTAAGTTAGATTGTCCAACATTTTGTTAATCAAACTTGAGTGTCTAGAACCTGACAGGGTTTTCTCCTCTGAGTACCACTTCTTCCTAAACCATTTAAAAAACATCTGCAACTCCTTATAATTTGATACAATGTTGCCTAATATGGCTAACCATTATATGCCTAGCATCATATCATAATTATTTAACTCAACAGTGAATTCATCAGCCATAAAATTAACCCTTTGTATCTTTCATTTGAAGTCTTTGCATACAGTTGTGCAAAGCATTGTTTCTCTATTTGTTGCTTCCATTGTTAATGGTTTTATAGCTATGAGGTTATACTGCAATTTGTTGGCCAAATAAATGTTGATAAAATTATGAGTGCTGCCCGAATTCACCAAGATAAAAAGTGGATGTTTATCTACTTGTCCAGAAACCCTTGAAGTGAGGAAACTAATGACTACTTCTAAGGTATTGATGGAAATGTGTGGGGTAATTTGCTCATGAATGAATGTCTCCTTCTTAAACCCATTATTATGCTTCACCTCATCATCTTCATCCCCCACTATACATGGTGAGTATAACCTCTTGTTTTTACACTTATATTTTGGTATAAATTTCTCATCACACCAAAAACATAAGCCTTTAGCCCTTGTCTCATCTAACTCTTTATTCCTTATAGGTATGGTAGGATTTATGGTTGGTTTGTAGTGGAAGTTTTGGTTAAAAGTAGGTAATAACATAATTTGGTTAGGTTTTTGGTTATTTAAGGTCAATGAAGATGGTGCTTTGTATGATGTTTGGTGGTAGATAGTTTTGTGTTAGATTGTTTGGTTGTTTTGTGAAAAGAGTTTGAAATGGTTTTGGTGGAATCTTTTATAGAATAAGGTATTTTCTTGTAGACGTGATAGATTTGGTTCTAACATTTTCACCAAATTTTTTATTTCAACCTTTAAGCCCTCTCATAAAAAACACTAAAGTTTGTTTATCATTAATCTCTACCCTATTTTATATATATATATATATATAAGCCTCTAGATCTCCCATCTACTTTAGATTCTTATATTCTTCTACTGGATTTTTCTGTCACCCAAACCTATAGCACATAGCCCCCATATACTCACTCTAGGTTATTACCTGACTTTCCTTGCTTCTTATAAGATTTTGATGCCAATATAGAGCTATTCCATTTAGATAATAAGAGGTTAACTTAATCTTATCAATTTCCCTAATTTTTTATATGTTAAAGTATTGATTGCACTTATACAATCACTTATAAACATCATCTCTATCAAAAGCAAGAAGTTTTTTTTGGGTTTATATACCTTGTGGGTGGAGCAGTTGCCCTCATAAAACCAACCTGATTTAGCCACCAAATCCTCATAGCTAAATGCTTGATAGTCATTTTTTATGTTGGTCTCTCCAATATTGATTTGTAGCTTCTTTAGCAAAGAGTTTTGCTCGTAAGACAACCCACTACTGATTCTTTGAGCTCCTCAATATTAGCATCTTAAGTGATTTGGTGGCTTGTAGTTTCTATCCATGTCTCTAATAAACCCAAAACTTGCTCATGTCTCTTTGATTGTTCCATGTTTGCACCTTTAAAATACTCATTCAGCTTCCTGAGATTTTGAGACCTAATGTTTGGCACCATGAATAAAGTATGAAGATCAATGGCTCTGACACCACTAGGTGTAAGTGATATTTTCATGGAGCTTATATTAATAGCCTCCAAAGATCAGTATGGTGTTGTTAACGGTAGGAAAAACAAAAGAGGGGGGGAGAGAGAATCAAATCATTACATCATTCATTCATTTTTTTTGCAAATATTTTGGCAATTTTGTTACAACGAATATAAAAAGACATTACTTCTAGAAGACAAATAACTAACTCTCTTATAAGCCTACATGTGCCCATCATGTTAACTAATTAAAACATTGTGTATTGCATAGATAACACGATGTGTATCATCAACAGCTTCATTCTAATGGTTATATTATTCAAAAAGACTTAACTCTCTGTTCTTCATTAGTTTCTTTCACACTACCAGTAACTAATCTTGTAACAAGATGATGAGGATGATGAACCATAAAAAAAAAGGAGGGTGATGCTGAGGAAGTTGACAAGGATAAGGAAACTAAATCCAAGAAGAAAAGGAATAAGGATATTCCTCATGGGTGGCAATTCCTTAACATGCAGAAACCTATCTTGTTGTGCAAGCTTAAAGAGATCATTAAAGAGAGGTATGTTTTTTACCATAAAAGCTTGACCAATGTTTGGGAGGACTATTTAGATATTAAGCACTTCTATATTAAGGTTCAGTTGAAGTTCAAGGTTAATTTCTTTGTGCCAAAAAAAACTTCATTTATTAGCAATAGTCAATATCAACCTTTTCATGATATTTTGACATCTAAAGAGCTAAGGTTTCCATAAGAAGCATTAGAGGAGTTGTGTCCAAATTATATGGATATAAGAAGAATCCTTTTTATGCTAAAATTCTATTGAGTAATTCATATTCAAGGAGTTCTTCAATCACAAGTTCCTTGTGAAGCCAGGGATGTTGGTGGATGACAAATCCCATCTACTTTCACAAATGAAAGCAATGGTAACAATGTTGATGTCATGGGATCAATCAAATGCTCTAACTTGTTTCATAATAATGCTAGCTAGGAAGACTTGGAGGAATTAAATAAGTAATTTCTAGATTTTAATGTGGATTCTTGAGGGAGGGAAATATCTTAATAAAGAGGGTATTGTTACAATATCAATGATTTAAGAATGGCACTAACATCGACTTAAACAACTAGTGCAACAATAGCAGAAATAATTATGAAGCCTAATTTCAACATGTGATTACTAATAGTTCCATGTGATTGAAAGTTAGTTAACAAATAAAGTTAATTGGAAGGATAATTAGAAGTTAGTTTATTAGTTAGTCAAAAACTTAGTTATGCAAAAACAAATAATAAGTAGGCAATAAAAAGTAATCTTTTTAGTTGAGTAATCTGTTAGTTCTCACTCCCCTCTCTTTCTTCTGCTTCTCCCTTTCTTTTCTAGTAACTTGTGAGGAATATCCTAACAATTTGTTTTTTTAAAAACTTTTTTAGAGTTAAGGATTGATTGATTACTAAGAGAAGTGGAACATTGGAGATATTTTGTTTGTCTATGTTGGTGTTGAGGTAAAAGGTGTGAGAGGGAAGTAAAATGAAAAGGTGTGTTTTGGATGTTTTTCAAAAATATATTTGCCTTAAATTGATTATTTTTTTTAGTTTTTCAATTATTTTAATATGTTAATATCAAAAATTAAAAAAAATAAAAAACAATATTTTGATATTTTTCAAGTAAAAAGCACAGTCTACCACAATACCAAACACGCATGAAATATATTTTGGCTTGTCAATTTCAAGAGCAGGATGAGAGGAAAACAAAAGTCTCTTTTTTTGCTTAAGATTGACTTAGGGATGGCAATGTGTTGATTTTTTAAAATTTATATACTATTCATTATCTATTGGATATAAGATTTAAATATTTATATTTTATTTATTAGGTTTAGAGTATCATATGAATATCCATTTTTTTACTATTATTTATTATTCAATAAAAATAAAATTATATATATGTATACACTCTCCACACACACACACACATATATATAGGGTTAGGTTTTGAGTTTCGAGTCTGTGTTGATAATAAATATATCCTATACATTATTTATATAATAATGTAATTATCTAAAAAAGCAAAAAAATCATTCATTCAGGTGAATATCCCTCAAGCTTATATTAAAGTGTCATTCCTGCAATTGACACTTGATACAGCTTCTCCAGTTCACTATTACAACTTAAGCTGTAAAAAAAATCACCTTATTTTGTTTTATAAAAGATTTCACATTAATTTAAAAGAAAATAAAGCTTAAGTACTCAATTATAATAGACATTATTGTTCAAACACTTACATACATATTATATCAATTCAAATTATTCATTAGACAACGATGGCGTGGAAAAAATTAGAGCATGTTTGGTTTAGTTGTTGGAAATGGGTTTTTTTTATCTTCAATTTTTGTTTTTCATTTTGAGCTCTCTCATTTCTTCTAAAGAAAGTAGAAATAATGTTCTTTATATCTCATATGAAGGGGAGAAAAAAAGTTTCTAGCACAAGTTCCAATATATTAATGAAGCTAAATATAAAACTCAGAAACACTCTTCCTGAATAAAAAAAGGGTGAAAATAATATTCGAACACATAATTGTAAAACACAGACGCACATCATATATTTGAGTTGCCTTGTCAAATAGGCATTTAAATTTAGCTTCCACAATAAAAATTAACAAGGACAGATAGGAGAGGGGTCTCCTTTCACCTGATCAAGTCCAGCATCTTGCATTTGTTTCTCAGTATCTTCAATAGGTTGGCAAGCATCAGTGACCTGCAATCATATCATGACGACATTTAGTGCCCAGAACAAGCTTCTATATTGCTTATAGCTACTTGTGTGAAGAAAGAAAGCTGCGGAAATAAAAATAATGGATAAAAAACTTGTATTGTCGAGCAGTATGACAATGGTGAGACACTCAGGACAACTGTAGTTACATGCATGGCTTGCGAACGTCCACTCCATTTACCCTTAAAACCTTTCGTTTTTTGTTTTTTTTAAAGAAAACACAATACAGAGGTGCAACGGATAACGAAAGCTTGTTCTAAATAAAGCCTCCAGGCCATCATCTCATGGTAGGATTGAAAGTGACATAATCGATAGCTTCAAAATCAAGGGGCCATATTACTGTAAAAGTGAAAAAATAAATTACCTTTCAGGAGGGAACCGCACAAGGCCTGATAGCATTTTGCAACTTTTTTCCTGAAACTCAAGTTGCTTGTATCTTTCACCTCCTTAGCCTTCTTGTTCTGCACTTTTCTAGTGATTTAGAAATAGCCTTCTTGTTCTGCACTTTTCTAGTGATTTAGAAATAACATCGTAGTTTGAGGAGTTTTTCAGGAAAAAAAGAAGTTCACGAGTACGCAAGACCAAATTCCAACTTTTAATAACAAATGAAACTAAGTTTTCATGAATGCCTTTATGATTTCTTGTTTCAATTACAATCTTTTACCTTTACCATTAGGTATTAGATATGTGCAAGCCCAAATTTATGTTTTATGAAATTTCTTGTTTCAATTTACTTGTTTAATTGCAGATTTCACGAAGTAACGTTCTTTTAAAGTGAGGTGGAATCAGACTTCTTAAGATAACTATCCACACAATTTTAACAATGATATTCAAAAAGGCTATAATTGATTTTGAAAGGCTATAATTGTCACAAATTTTAAAGTATTTGCCAAAGCATCAACTTATTTCCCGACATTGGCAGAAACTCCATACCATGCCAATTGAAACAAATCACAAAACTCAATCTAATTCTAATGTAAAAAGATCAAATTGAATGAGAAAAAAGTTAAGTGATAGAAAAATCAAATAAAAAAAAGCACATGATGCACTATTACAATCCAAATAGAGGTTACAGTAAAACCATAAGATGTTTTAGTTTTCATTTAAATTTAATTAAATATAGATTATTTAGAAGAACACTTGGATGGCATTCCAATAGCCCACCTGATTATCGTAACTGCAAGACAAACAGGGGTCACGAAATAGACAAGCCGACTTTAAGATCCAGAACTAGAAAGCTTAATTATTCAGGAAGGCCTTTAATGATCCACACAACATCAAAGCAAAAGAGAAAACTATATTACCAGACGTTAGCTCAGGATGAAAAATAAACCATAATGTTATGCCATCATCCGTGTATAAGGAAAAGGAAGGCTGAAAACAATATTTGAACACGAATTATAAAACACAACCAACCACACATCATCGAACATTTGAGTTGCCTTTGTCAGATAAGCATTTAAAACCATCCTCCAAGATAAAAATTAACGAGACCAAAGATAGGAGAGGGGTCTCCCTCTTTCACATGCCATGACATGATCCAGGACAGCATCTTGCAGTTGTTTCTCAATATCTTCAATGGGTTGGCAAGCATCAATGACCTGCAATCATATCAGACCGACATTTAGTGTTCAGAACAAGCTTCTACTTTGTGGGAAAGGAAGCTAGGGAAATTAAAATGAGAGCGAATTTATATTGTAGAACAGTATGAGGGCGGTAAGACACTTAAGCCAGCAGTAATTATAACTTATATGCATTGCTTGGGAACTTCCGCGTAACTTCAAAAGTGCCCATGTTAGGTGAGAAGGATAATGAAAGCTTGTGTTAAATAAAGGCTTCAGGATTGAAGGTGATAACCGATAGCATCAAAATCAAGAAGCTACTATGCAGGTCTGATTATTACAGTAAAAAGAAAGAATTACCTTCCAGGAGAATCAAGAAGCTACCATGCAGGTCTGATTATTACAGTAAAAAGAAAGAATTACCTTCCAGGAGGAATCACACAGGGCCTGATAGCATTTTGCAACTTTTTTTTGAAACTCAAGTTGCTCGTATCTTTCACCTCCGTAGCCTCCTCTTTCAGCAGCTTTCTGATGATTTAGAATTAACATCATAGTTTTAGGAATTATTCGGAGAAAAAAAGATAGTTCACCAAGTACATTAGCCCAAATCCTGAACCTTAATAATGAAAGAAACAAAGTTTTCATTTCATGTTCTAAGTCAATGATTCTAGATGGAGGAAAGGAAACCAATATATTACTATCCATATTCCAGCAGTAAAATAGGCAAACTTCATTCCTATCAGTTAAACACCATTTAAAAATGGTGTATCTACAATATTGATTATGCCTCGTGTGTTCTCAGTGTTCATTTACCATAACTGTCCATGACCCCCTAGAAGATCTATGTATGTGGTGTGTGTGTGACATAATATACCAAACCAGTCTTATATCAAATGGCCACACAAATGCTCATGGTATTTTTTGATATAGCTATAGGCTCTCAACTGCAATTAGAACCATCAAAGCCAGTTAATTTTCAGCAGGAAAGTCCTGCTAGAAGAAAAGGTCTGCTTTATTAGGGGTGTCTCAGTTTCTGACATCTAGAGTGATCATGTTTAAACCTTAGCAGTATTCCACGTCTAGAGAAAATGGTTGTGGTCTACAGCTCACCTCTGGTGGTATGTCAAGGTACAAAACAATATCCGGAGCCAGCAAGCCAACCTCTGGTGCCTGCAAATTAAGATCATCTCATTGAATTCACCTTGACAACCACAAAAGACAAAGCACCTTTAAAAAAAAATTCAATTTGAATTCACCTTGCACCATTCAATATCAAGTCCTTTTGCAGATGAAAAGGCCACTCCAGAATAAGAATAACGGTCAACAACAAGAGTGGTTCCATTTTTCAGTTGAGTTTCCATCAATGATCTGCAAAACCATTCCAAATACATGTTTTAAAACTATGTGAGCCCATGCTTATGTGACATGTACCACTCTTTTTCCCATACAACAGATTTTAATAAGATACAAGTGCACTTTCATGAATAAGGGCTTGCTAGCATGAAATATGCATCAAAAGGAAATTGACATTTGAGAAAATCCATCCGATCTAGAAAATAATTCATTGGAATTCTGCAATGAAATCAACTTGAATCAATGACAATCCAGAACTCACTTCATATTGATTTTTTCCTAACGCTAGCTTGAAACTTCTGGGAATCAAAATTCTTGTGAAGTGAAACCTCAACAGTTACTCTAAACAGCAAAGCGTATCATCATCCAAACCTCAAGAACATGGTTGTGTCATCAAACAAACCATTATGCTAAACTTTTAGAACACATTTCCAATGAAATGTTATTTGATCAAATTTTGAGCATCAACCATGAATTCAAGGAAGCTTAATATAACAAATCTCATATATTTAACCGTCACCAAAAGAGGATTTTTTACCTCCTGCTAAGAAAAGTGCTTCGGTCTATTTCAAAATACTTCAATTGGTACATGCAAAAAATAGACCTGAAAGGGAAGCAGGTAAGCTGAAGACTGGCCAAGTTTGCATTGGCCAGTAGTTGGAAAGAAAGAGGGTCTTGGGGGAATAAATCTTCAGTTTTTTCCTCTTTCGATTACTCGCCAATTCTGACTGAGGAGAACAGGGCCATTCAGTAGTTATATTTCTTGGAATTTAACTCTTTTTATAAAATAAGAGGGGGGGGGGGGAGATTATGAAACACACTTGCGCATGCATTTTCTTATTGTTTTTGTCAAGCTAAAGGAGATTTAGACAATGGATAACCCCTAATGGAAACGAAACCAAGGTGGGTACAAAATTGCTTTTTTTTTTTTGAGATGCACATTAAGAATGTCCCAGATAGCCTGGAGAAACCAAGAGAGTATAATGCCTACCTGATTAACCCCCCCCCCCCAAATAAAAATAAAAAAAAGAGCACCAAAGCTAGAGGTCAGCTTAAATTCTCATAAATATAGGCAATCCATGCAACCCGTGATAATAAAACATACCTCTTTTCCCATCTATTTGCACTGAAAAGGAGATGGATCGTGCGATCATCCAAGTGTGACTTGTTCGAAAGATATGCAGATATCATTTGTCCAACACTAGTACTCCTATCAGGAAATCTCCATAATTCAGTCGAATGCCCTAGTCCCTCCAAGTAAGACAGTAATCTACTAGATTGTGAAGTCTTTCCGCTACGATCCAATCCTTCTAAAACTATCAAGGCACCTCTTGACTCACTGCTGCTAGCCCTCAGGTTGCAATGACTACTGGATTCCATTCTTATTGAGCTAACACAACACTTGTTGGGATGGTCAAGGCCAAAACTCAATAACCTCCTTGCTGTTAAAGCCCTCAAATTTCTAAATGCAATGTATGTAAAAATAGGTTAGATAATAGCATATTGACAGTAAAGGAGAAGTTTCAAATCCCAAACAATCGCAGTTGCTCTTATAACTTAAAAAAGGATAGGAAAAAAGAAGCAAAAAATAGGTGAGAAAATATATACATACAAAGCCTTGGTAAAAGAGCAGGCATGTATCATGTCCCTCCAAACTTAATAGCCTATACAGTCAACAAAGCAAATAAAAAAAACGTTGGGTTTAAACCCAAATCACTAACTAAATAAAGGCAATCAATCTCAAATCACGTTGTATTCCTCCTTCAACGCCTAAAATAGCTTTCCATCATTTTAGATCTAAAAGCACCTGATTTTAGTTTAGTTTAGTTGCCCGTGCTTGTGGAGTTGAGCCTAGCCTGCAAATGAAAAGGAAGCAAAGCAAATCCAGAAATTACAAGTAATAAATTGTTTTAAAATGAATAAAAACCTAATTAGAGTGAGAGATCGAACAAAATTGACATGAAATTAAAGGAAAAGGAGATCGAAAGACATACCGTAAAAGTGAGTTTTGATTTTCCAAAAGCTTCGATGAGCTATGGAGTTCCGGATTCAAATTGGGAATTTTTTTAACATCAGAAGCAAGAAACGGCGCTGAGAAAGAGAACGAGACGTGCCTGAAGTGAGAATCAATATCACCTGCAAAAATAAAAACTAAAAATCCACAAAACAATCACGGGGTATTTTATCTTCTTCGCGATTCTCTACTATCTCAGTCTCTCTTTTTTTGTTGCAGCTGCAGGTGTGAGCGGCGTTGGATGGCTGTCGTGGTGTAGGTTTTGGTGTCGGCTGGTGGTGTCAATTGCGCGGAAGAGGCTGCTGTGGAGGTTGTTATGGAGGAGATCCGTGGTCTCTGTTTTATGGAGAGAGAAAAAAGTGTCGGTCTTGAGGCAGAGACCAAGGAAAGGAAAGTGGCGGCTCTGGTCAGCGGAGGTCGGTTTTGCAGGTGGTGGCTGGTTTTGGGTTGTTGTGGCTGATGGTGTTCGGGTCACAGTAGCTCACGATTGAGAGGAGATGGCGAGAGGAAGATGGAGATTGTATGGTCAAGGGCTGGTGAAGGTGGCGACTGACGGTTAAGGGAGAGAAGGAGGCTGGTGTTGCTGTTGTGGCGGGAGCAAGAAGACTGCGGGGTGATTTTGATTTTTTAGTCTAAAAAAAAAGCGTTTTGCTCTGCTTCATTTTTTTTTAGGGGGGGTGTTTGTATTTTGAATTTAGCAGCGAGAGATCAGGTGGTATGTACTAGATTCAAGGCTGTGATTTGCCGTGGATTGTGCTGATTTTCTTTTGGCAGTGTAAAAAAAAAATTATGACTTGATATCATAAAAAAAAAACTAAAAAATAATAGTTGTCAATCCTTGAAATAAAAATATAAAATAATAAAATTAATAAAAACAATATTGAAAAACAAAACATCAGTAAAATCAAGTGAGGTTGTCAAAACCTGCAAGTAAAACCAATCAGACAATCATTATTTAATAGGTGGTCCGTGTTATGTTGCGAATTTATAATTTTTTTATCTCAAAAAAATATCAAGACAGTGTATATTTAAAAAAAAATTCAAGATTATGATCATTGACTTGAGATCCAAAAATATTAAAAAGCAATGAAAAAAAGATCGAGCCAAACCTGGTGAACCTGTTGAATCCATGACTCGAGACATGATACCAATATAACTCAATAGAAAAAAAAAAATAAATAAACAAAGAATATTAATTTTCAAAAAAAAAATTCCTTCAAGTATTACCTCAAATTAAATATCAGGGATGCAATCAACAAATTTAATTTAATAAAAAAACTAAAATAAGGCCAACTATATTTTTCATCGGAGAAAAAATATCAAAACAATACCAACCTTATAAATCCGGATTAAACTCTCAAATCCGCAATCCATTAAATTCTTGACCCGAGCTCAACGCCTAAAAAATTAAATGTGGGATGATGAAATCAATTAATTCAATTCAATTCAAAAACAAAATTTCTTTAGAAAATCTAAATTTAAAAAAGACAAAAAAAAAATAAAAGCAAAGTGGCCTACGCTATTTTAAAATTGATTATAAAAATCTTATAAAAAGCGAATAAAAAAAATAATATGATGAAAAATGATGGGAAAAAAAGCTTTAAAAAAATAAAAAATAAAAACCACGAAACCCGCATCCATGTCAACTTCATAAATTGGAGTCAATTTTTTAAACCTGTAAATCATTAAATTTTAGACTCAGACTCAACTAAGAAGTTTAATACCCCATCTAATTAAATGTTGAAAGATGAAATGAAAAAAATCAATCTAAAAAAATCTTGCAATGTCAAAAAAATAGAATAATAACAAAAGTTAGATTTGACAGGGAAAAAACAAAAGAATGATGAAATTGCCAAAAAAAACCAATTGCAAAAACCATCTAAAAAATAGCAATAAAAAGACATGAACCAAATTTGATAGTGAAAATATCTATTGGGGTGAAATTAAAAAAAAATCTTAATTTAATAAAGTATTTTTAATAAAAAAAATTGCAATAAAGAGAACAACGGTGAAAATGGAAAAACCCCTTAATTCCATAAATTATTTAAAAATTTAAAAATTGTAATGAAGAGAATAAGGATGAAATCTTTAGTATAACAAACCTTAAGAGTTGATTTGATTTTCTTAAGACCAACACGAAAATCAAGTAGGGGAGAAGGAAAAAGAAAAAAAAACAAAAGGCTACACATATCACTCCAGTCACCATCAAGCTAGACGTGTCGCTTATTCGTAGAGGAGATGCTAAGATGTTTGATCATCCTGCACCCGAGATAAGCCCGCATAAAGAAAGGTGAAAAAAATAGCAACGCTTAAGGGTTAGTAATTTAATGGCAAGAGATAAAATCGAATAAAATATCAATTTAAAAAAAAACTCAAGTTAACTCATTCTAACTCGACTACCTTACGACTAAGATATGAGATGAAAATAACCCCACAAAAAAAATAAACAAATCATAAAGCTTGTAGCTCAATAAGTCAATGTCAAATGCAAAAAAATAAAATAAAAATCTAAAAAGAGTTTTAAAAAAATATCTAACTCAAACCAAGTAAATTTTTAAAACTGGTGAACTGGATCATAAGAATGAGACAACCTTGTAAAAGGCATAAATAATTACAAAGCAAAATCCTCTATTATAAAAAAAATTAAAAAAAAACAACGAGGACCAAATCTTGCACAAAAAATAATTGAAAGAAACCAATCAGGGATTAAATTGAAAACAAAATAAATGAAGAAAATGATAGAAAAAGAGTAATGAAAAAAATGAGGATCAAAATTTGAAAAAAATAAATTAAAATTCTAAAGGATAAAATCAAAAAATTAAAATAAATACAAAGGATAAAAAAATCAAAAAAATAAGGGTCAGATTTGATACAAAAAAAAGCACATTAAATTAAATGCAAAGAGAGATAAAATTGAAAAAATAAACTTCAATAAGCATTAAAATCAAAGCAAATAGAAATCAAAATAATGAGGACCAAAACAAATATAAAATGGAGGACACAACTAAATTTTTAAAGGTCTGGCATGAAAACCAAGGTTTAGGAAAGAGAAATGAAAGGCAGGAGAAAAACTCATCTTCACTGAACCGTCGCTCTTCTTGGCAAACACAGCACCCTAATAGCTACACCATATCCTTGCGCATCGGATGAGACGGAGATCGGGTTTTTTTGCCCACCATAATTGTCCTCATGTGCCTTTAGAATAACACAGAGGACTCTAACGCGCTGACGCGTGCATGGCACGTGTTAGCGTATTTTACTGATTTATTAATATTTTAATAAGACGAATTACAAAAAAAAAATCCAAGGGCATACCATTATTACAAAAAAAACCATGACGCAAAGACAAAAATGTCCTCCAAGATCATTCTTTAAATTTGAAAAGTCAAAGGTTAACTATAATTTTACTGTATAAAAAGAATGCAAAGACAAATAAAACCATCTCTGCAAGGTCATTTTTCTAAGCATTCAAGGGTAGAAGCATTATTTTCCTATGCAAATAAAAAAAAGACAAAAAAAACCTTTTTTTTTTCAAGATTTCAAGGGTAAAATAATATTTTTGCTGTGTATTTTCAAAGTTAAACGACAAAATTATCTCTGATCAATCCACAAATGACATTTAAATCCCTTTGAAAAGATGATTTTACCATCAATGTTAAGGCAATTGTTAAGAGCAATAAAGGATAAAAATCATCATTACACTACTTGAATCCATATTGATTTTCCTCATATGCTACAGGAAAAGACTAAACTGAGCCTTTTTTTTTCCGTAATGATCTCTAGTCTCCTCTTTGCAAATATATATATATATATATATATATATATATATATATATATTCTCATTCCTCATTCCAGGTAGTGTTAAGTTTGGTATATATGGAACCAAAAGTGAGAATGTCTAATAGTGATAACATGTCCATTTTGTACTCTTGTGCATGGATATAAAACCCAGCCCGACAGGTTGACCCAGGATCTAGGTGATCCAAGGCCTTGGTCAAGTTTTAAATAGTTTGAACTTGGGCTTGTAATTAGTCTAGTAAAACCCGAATGGCCCGCTAAGTCAACCCTAAACTTGAGTTACTCAATGTAATATAGGTAAAACCTAATCTCTTTTTTATATATTTTTAAATTAAATAAAAAATATAAAGTTAATTTGTGAATACTTGATCTCATATATATATTTTTTTATAATCTAAATCCCCATAAAATGTTTCTTAACTTTTCCACATGGAATAATTATATTTACATGGAATGTTTATTAACATTTTCATATGTGATATATGTATATATATAATGTTTCTTAACTTTTCAATGTGTGATAGCTATATATAGCATACATACTTGAATATGCATTTTCTTATTGATTTTTGTCCAGCAAAAATAGGTTTAGATAATGGATAACCTCTAATTGAAACCAAGATGGGTATAGAATTGCATATTTTTTGAGATACACATTAAAAATGTAAACCTTTTGGGTAAAAAATCATAAATTGACTAGTTTTATGTAAAACAAAAAAATTTGTAACTCTCGATCGGGTTACTAGAAAATTCTAAAAATTTATGTGGAGCCTTCTAATATAATGCCTTAACTTGAGTTAAAATTTCAGAATTTTTGGAGAAATTTGATGAAAAATCATAATTTGACTAGTTTTATGTTATTGAATGTAATTTTCAATCTGACCATCAGATTGAGATGGAATTTTACAAGGGACCTTAAAATATATTGAATAAAATCTTTTTAAAATTTTAGGATGAATGAAGCTCGGTAGTGCTAGGAAAAAAATAAGAACCGTCAAATAGAAGCAAAAGAACTCATTAAGGGTAAAATAGTTATTGCCATTACAAAATAAAATAAATCAACTCTCCTTTCCTTTTGTATGCTGCCAACTGTGTAGAAGCAGAATGGAAAAAGAAAGAAAAGAAAAAAAATGAGAGAGAAAAGTAAGGAAAAAAATTACAAAAATTGAGAGAATAACCTTGTAAACTTACAAAGTTCAACTTATAAAACACTAATCTAAGGAAGAATCAAGTGAAGGAAAGAGGAATTGAGAAAGGGAATTTGGCTAACTTTGGGAGAGAAGAGAAATTGGAAGAAAGTCAATTGGTAAGCATGAGAAGTTTGGATTTAATGTTTAATTTAGATGTTTTTAAGCTTACTTGGTTAAGTTAGGAAGTAATTTCATGGAATTTTACTTTAATTTCCCTTAGATCCTTGATTCTTGAACTTAGGGTTCTTATAAGAATATAGGGGAATTAGGAGGGGAAGGAAAAAATGATGAAGTTGAAGTGGAATAGCATGAAAACAAGTTGAAATAACAAGTAAATGAAGAAAACATTGGGGGAGGAAAAGGAACATGACATTTGGCTAAATGAAGGAAAAGTAGAGGAATGAGTTTTGATGTTAATGTTTAGAAAATTATGTTTAATCATGATATTTGAAATATGTAAGAAAGACTAAATGAAGAAATAACATTAAAGTTGAGAAAAATAAGTAAATTCAATTTAAAAGAGAATTGAACTAATTAAAAGAAAGCATGAAGATAAGATGTTTAGATTTTGTTTGAAAATAGTTCTTACATATGTTTAGATAAAATAAATAATATGATGTGAAGGCATAAAAAATAAAAGGATTATTTGATGGAGAAATTATGAACATAAAGCAAGAAAATAAGTAACTTGATTGAAATATATTGTTGTATGTGAAATAATGATGTTATGTTTGATAATAAATTTTTATTAGAATGAATTACACATAAAAAAATATTGATGGACTTATGATATAATGATATTTGATTGATTCAGGAGTTGTTTCTAGAGCTGGTTATCAAACAGGAGGAGCTAGGTCATCAAGAGCAGAAGATAGGTGATTCGTCACCTTATTTTGTAATTATTAGTTTTTCCTACATATCTATGTTGTTTATTTAATTGATGTTAAAAGAATTAAGCAAATGAATAAATTGAGTGATTATTACAAATGAGAATTATTGGTAATTTATGTGAAATTACCGGGATTATTATTTGGCTAACAAAAAAGGTTAGCCGGATGCTAGGTAATTCATATGGAATTACCAGATTGATTTTGGTAACCAAAATAGGTTAGCCAGATTTCTTGGGTAATTAAGAGAATTACCGGGTTTATTGGTTAACAAAGAGGTTAACCAGATATGGGGTAATTTGTATGAAATTACCAGATTGATTGGCTAACAAAAAAAGGTTAGCCGGATGATAGGTAATTCGGATGAAATTACTAGATTTATTGGCAGCCGAGGAAGGAAAACCAAATTTGTGAGTAATTATATGAAAGTGTTAGAATTATGTGGTAATCGAGATGAGTTAGTTGGATATTTGAGTTTTGAAAAGATTATGTAAATTAATTGATTGAAGTTAGAAGTACTAAATTTCAAAGGTTAAGATTAAAACAATTAATATTTGACTAAGATATTGAGTAAATTGATTAATGTAGTTATTGTTGAAACAGATACACCGCGAGGTGATGCAGATCGTTTGATGTAGGATTTTTATGTTTATGAATTATCATTTTGGAATGTAATATTATTTCTTTATTTTCTTTGAAAACCTTTGTGTTATAAAAATCAAGTAGAAGATGTGTAGTATGTAATGGATGTATTACCTTTGTGTTGTAAAAATCAAGTAGAAGATGTGTATTATGTAGTGGATATATATATATATATGTTAGTATGACTAAATCATTTTCAAAATGATAAGATAAGTTTATAATATAAAGTAGTAGAACACATTAAATGTTTTAAGACAATATGACTCTTAATCTTAATTATTGTATTCATTTAGTCTAAATGCATATATGTAGTTAGTTAGCATTTATTACTTTTTAGTGATGAAATTGTTTATTTTTCAAATTGTTTTAGTAATACTTTTATGCTGACTTATTAATTGATATTATAAGATTTGAATATATTGATAAGTATAAGTATCGAGAGATTATTTGATGAAAGGGACATGATCCAGGATAATTGGATCAAGATGAAAGTTGTAATAACATATAATAGAAGTGTTGTCGATAACTTGATACCAACAAAAATAGAGGAAACATTGCTGAAATATTCAAAAAAAAAATCTATAATCTTAGAAGTTATTCAATACTTGGTATTATTAAAGAAATGTTTGAGATTTCATGACATTATGATCTAAGAATATTACAAATAAAGTCCCGGCTAGCCCGGAGAGACAAAGAAAATATAATGCTAACCGATTAACCCCACCCCACCCCACCCCACCTAAATATAAAAAAAAAACAAAGCACCAGAACGAGCAAGTTAATGACAACAGAGAAGAAGGAGCATAAAAGCTAATGTTTACACCATTTAGGAAGCAACAATGGTGAACTCGAAAGGAATCAAAGACGACTCCATGCTAATAGCAAGACTAACATGTAATGAGATAGAATTATTACTTATGAAAAGGGAAAATATTATTTACTATAAAGAATAAAATGTTCCATCATTCTTTTTTATTTGTTCTTCTTTATTCTTTACTATAAAAAATATTATTTACTTATGAAAATGGTGAACGAGCAAGTTTTGATTTTCATGCTTTCTATTACCTTAGTTCCACCATTCTCTTTTTATTTATTTTATTACCTTAGTTCCACCATTCTCTTTTTATTTATTTAATTGGATCATCTCATATTTTTATTTATTTATTATTTTTTATTAAATAATTGATTTATTTAATGTAATTAATGCTCATTTTATTTTGTTTTGTTCAATTTATATTTTTAAAATTTTACTCTAGCAACCCATGCGAATTCTTCTAATGTTGTTATCTAGACTTTTGTTGTTGGGGTTAAATCATCTCAATAAATTCTTTTTACAAGGAACAATGTTCACAATAAATTACGGTGGGTTTACAATAATTTTTTTTATTTTTTTCCGGGTATAATATTGGTGTTTTATTTTTTTAGTTAATTGTTGTGAAATATTTTTTTTATAATTCATCTACTATTATTCTTATAGTTAAAATTAAATTATTAAATTAATTATTTTTATTAGATCCAATGGAATTAATAACTCAAATATCATATTTTTATTTATTTATTTGAAAAAGTTATTATTATCTAAATATCCGTTTTGCGTGCTTTAAAATATTTTAACCGGCAACCGGCTGCTATGAAGCGCAGGTCATCGATGTAGTTTATATCTAGAAGCTTCCAAAGAAAAGTTAATATACAAGAATGCCCGTTATACGCAGCTCTTTCCATCCAATAGATCACTTCTACTGCTAACATAGTCCACGTCATACATTACTATCCAATCACATTTAACTCCTGAATCCTTAATGTACTTCGCACGTGACACTATCACCGCCACTCATTATTAATTTGCTAGTTTTGCCCAAAGAAAAGACAACCTAAACTAGATAGTAATTAATATTCCATCCCAACCACCGGTTTTAGATCCCACGGGTGAGATATAAGCACATTAAAACCGTCCAATTATAAAAACAGAAAATCCAACGGCCGCTATATGTCCAAATGACCCAATTTATAAGTAGGCAGTATCAAGCAGACTCTTCCAAACTCTACTTCTCTCTCTAAAATAAAAAATTGAAAAAAAAGATGTTCTCTCTCTCTAGGTTTTTTTCAGAGCGTTGTCTCTTCGACTCGTGATCTAGTTTCAACCGTTGATTTCAGTTAGTCAGAGTCACTCTTCTAGTTGCTTCGATTTGGCTAGATTTGGGGTTTCGTTAATATAGGGTTCTGTTTTTATGATTAGTTTCTGTAAATCTTTCGTTAATTAGTATATATCGTCAGCTTGTAGTGGAGTTTGTGTCGGTGAATCGTTTCGCATTCATTGAGCAGCGAAGAGATAGCAACTGGTAAATGTCTTTTTAGTGTTATTAGGGTTTTGTTTCTCTAATTTTATATGATTGGTATTGCAATTAGGATTTAAGGTTTTTTTTAATTCCTATATATTTTTTTGTAATTTTGAACGGATAAATTTGAAATTTACTGAAATCCTTATTGAATTGAACTCTAAGCAGCTCTAATTTTGCGGTTTAATTTTAAGTAAGTTTAAATGTTATTTATGGTTAATTTTACCCATGTTTTTGTTGCTGGGAGTAATGGGGAAATCGAAAGGGAAGCAAAAATCTTTTTCTTGATTCATTGTTTTTCAAGACATGAATATTTCAACCCAATAAAGTAATGCAATTTAGAAAATTGTTTTGCAGTTAAATTGTGTAATTGTCGAGAAGTACAAGTAGATAATGACAATATTTAAAATTCTCGGGGGATAATTTTGTTCCGATGATTTATTTATGCAGAGTTGGGTAATTAAACCAACCCACGAACAAAAGAAGTACTGGATTTTAGTTATTGGCTAAGATGATGGCAAAGAAAGGTAAATTCAGTGGAAGGTATCATAGAAGTAGATTTCACACAGCAGGTGAAATTGAGGGTTCTGCTAGTTCAGGAAGGATTGACACGGAGATTACAGTATCTGAGGGTTCTAGTGCTCCTGGGCGGAAATTTAGCAAGTTAAATTCCAACAAAGAGGACACTTTTGGTGTCCCTGTGCAGATATTTTCTCCATCGCGCCTGTCACCATCTGAAAGGAAGGATTTAGAACAAAGGTTGAGATGGGAACTTGAACAAGTAAGGAATCTCCAAAAGAGAGTTGATTTACAGATAACAAATGGTGTTACACTGTCATCTTCCAGTGACATTCTTAGTTGTAGCAATGGAACAAATAGGCCTCGGATAGAAACTTTTAGGAAGTCTTCGGTTATGACTTCTGGGCCTGGGAAGAAAGTGAATCTGACAGGACAGTCACGTGTATGGAATAGGGGTAATTCAGGAAGGTTTAAGTCTGCAAAACAAGTTTCAAGACAGACAACACCAATCACTCCAAATATAATATTGATGAAACAGTGTGAGACGCTGTTAAAACGGTTGATGTCTCATCAATACGGTTGGGTCTTCAACAGCCCAGTTGATATTGTGAAGTTGAACATCCCGGATTATTACACTGTTATTAAGAATCCAATGGATTTGGGAACCATAAAGAGCAAGATATCTTCTGGTGCTTACTCAAGCCCTTTGGAGTTTATGGCTGATGTGAGGCTTACTTTCAAAAATGCTATGGTGTACAATCCACAAGGGTCTGATGCCTACATTATGGCAGATACTCTTAATAAATTTTTTGAAATGAGATGGAAAGCTATTGAGAAGAAATTACCAAGGGCTGGTGGTGAAGTTTTGCAGGAAAATTCAGGTCCTCTCGAAGACTTTGAAACTGCTGAAACATCTCCTGCAAAAAAGAGAAAAGTAACCTCTTTCCAACATGACATTATGCCAGAGCCTGGAAAGCGGGGAATGACAGATGAAGAGAGGCTCAATTTAGGTAGAGAATTGGAGTCTTTGTTGGGAGAAATGCCTGTAAATATTATTGATTTCTTGAGGGAACATTGTTCAAGTGGGAGGAATGGTGGAGAGGAGGAAATTGAGATAGATATTGATGAACTCAGTGATGACACCTTGTTCACATTGCGGAAGCTCCTAGATGACTATTTGCAAGAGAAACGAAAGAATCAAACCAGAGGGGAACCTTGTGAAATAGAGGTATCTTACTCTTGGCTTACTGGTTAACCAGAACTCTCCTGCCTTTTTTGTGAATGACAGCAATTGTCTATTTTTGTCACAGCTATTGAATGAATCTGGGCCAAGCAATTCATCCATGCAACAGAAAAAAGGTTATTTTCTATTACACTTTGTCACAGTTGATGATAATCTGCTTTCAGGCTTGCACATTGGAACCTTTTGTTCACTTGATTCTGGTGGGCTGTGTGTTTAGGGAATGACCTGGGTGATGAGGAAATTGACATTGGTGGCAACGGGCCTCCTGTCTCAAGCTATCAACCTGTGGAGATAGAAAAGGAAAAGGATACAGGCCATAAGAGCAGCAAAATCAGCTCAGATAGCTCTAGTGGTAAAAAAAAGTTTGCCCTTCTATGTTTTTTTTTGTTTGTGCTTCAAAATTTTTGTTTTATATCCAAAATCTTGTCCAAGAATCCCCACAAAGGTGAAAGAATATGCACGATTGATGTGTATTTGGAAGAGAACATGTTAATGAGTACTCGTTTAGAGTTCTAATTTCTTGCTCACTAAATGCTTCCTAATAGATTTATGTTCTTACTGATGTTTTTGAATACTGGGGAGCAAACCTGTGAAGTTGAAACTTTTAAGTGAAGAGGGATGGAAACAATGAAACTAACTTGGAGTAAGGGTGACGGAAATTGCAATTTTCAAACTTCTTTATTTCATAGATATGCTTCAGTGAGATTTATGGTTCTTTATCTTTTTTTTCCTGTCAGATCATGTACTTGAATTAGTTCCTAGCTTTGTTGTTAGAATCATCTTTCAAGGTCTGGGTACCTGGATTTACCCCCCTGGGAGTTTCCCATCATCCATTATCCATCATCATTTACATGTGTATGAGTGATTTAAGGACAGGAATTCACCTATGGTATTGATTGAAAAAATGTGATTCTGACGGTCCACTGTGGTAATGGAAAATTTCGGTTAGGAGACGGCTTTCCTTAATACACTGACAAGCAGTGATGTCATATCAGAAACTTAATGCAACAGTAGTGCAAGAAAATTAATGTTTTCTTGCTCACAAAAGTCTACTCATGTAATGAATCATTTCGACTTCCAAAGAGAATTTTTGTTTAAATTAAAGGGGAATATAATTTGTCTTACAAAAGAATACAGGTCATACTTGTCTATTTAGTCATGTGAAAGAGCTTTGTAATTTGTTCTTCAATTCTTTTCAGATTCAGATTCTGGCAGTTCTTCTCAAAGTGAATCAGATATTGCAAAAGTTTCAAGTCCAACAAATGCATCAAGGGTGAATTGCTTGTTTGAATATTTTGAATATTCTAAATTCTATCTTTGTTAAACATTCATGATTTGGATAGAGCAGTCTGTCTTGTTTTATTTGCTGTTTGGAAAATGTTATTTAATTTCCCTTTTAACTTTAGGTTTCTGAAACCTTGGTTTGTGGAGCTCGAATAGGCAACAGAACAAATGCTGGTGCTCAGCTCGAGAGGAATCGTGAGTATTTGTTACTAAATCATGCTTTCTTGCATGTTCCAAAATGCGGGTAGAAATAACACTTAAATGTTTAATAGTTCTTGTTGACAAGCCTTAAAGAGAAAAGCTGAGCCCTGGAATATATCATGCATATCCTTGCTTTAGGCTGCCACATCATTATTATTGTTTGATAGTCCTTAGGTGAGAGGTAATTTATCATACATGTTTAGCCTTCATTCTTGTTCTGATGCAAGCTCTTTTAGGGGAAACGAAATTGAACTCCACTATTAGGTGTAGTTTCTATTTGGATTGTTCTGAAATTGGAAGCTGATGCAAATTCTATTTGAGCTCAGGTATACCTGATTTGTGTTTTAAAATGTTAAAAAGCTGCAATTGTACTGAACTGCGCATCTGATATTCTCAATTTTCGTCGAGAGAAAAATAACAAGGTTGGGCTACATGTCTATAATATCTTTCTGAGCTCATTGAAGGCATCTTGCATGCCCTCAAATTTTTACGTTGTTTTTCCTGGTCTAGTGCTGCAAATTTTCTTACCTGTTTTTATCCCTAAAGTTTTCTAATTGGGGTCCTGTACAGAATCTGTCAGTGGTTTGGATCAGCTCGAACAGACTTCCCAGGAAAAGCTGAGTTCTGCTGAGTCTGATTGCCAGCAAGATGGTAAGTTTAAGAGGATGGAAGGACTTTTCGTTTTCTTTTATGTTTTGGGGATCTTATCACTAATCAATTCATAAACATCTAAATTCTTAGGGGAAAGTGCTCCAAGTGATAGCCAGGTCTCTCTTGAGAAGCGTATTAGGCATGCTTTGATCAAGAACCGTTTTGCCGATACCATATTAAAAGCTAAAGAGAAGTCACTTTCACAGGTCTGGCACAAGTTTTTCCTACCTTCAAAGTTGACCTTTTTGTTCATGTGCAGTGTAATAATATTTTTTGGATTTTATCTCATTTTATTTTATCTTGCTGGAATCAGGGTGACAAGGGGGATCCTCAGAAATTGCAGCGGGAGAGGGAGGAACTTGAACTGCATAAAAAGAAAGGTTCTGTTCTGAATTGCCTTTGAACGTTTCACATCATGTCTGTGGTTCTGTGTGAATTCTCTTGGTTGCATGTTTGGGTGAACATGTGGTGTGCACTATATCAATGTGTATTTTAATTTATTAGCATCTCCAAGCTGATGTATTCTTGGCTGGCCAGAAAAAGCGAGGTTGCTTGCTGAAGCACAAGCTGCCGAAGATGCTCAAAGGCAAGCCGAGGCAGCAGCTGCGGCTGAGGCTAGACGGAAGAGGGAGCTTGAAAGAGAGGCAGCGCGACAGGCGTTGCTGAAGGTAAAAGCATGAAGTTCATGCTGCAGAACTGTAGCTTCTTCATCATTCTGTGTTCTGTATTTTATTGGAGTATGTTTGTTGTGCAGATGGAAAAGACTGTTGAAATTAATGAGAACTCTCAGTTTCTTGAAGACCTGGAAATGCTCAGGGTTGTCCCTGCTGAGCATGTACCAATCTCTGTAGATGAGACGAGCCCAGATCCCTCACAAGATGGCTTGGGTGGGTTCAAGCTTGGGGCGTGTAACCCCTTAGAACAACTTGGTTTGTTCATGAAAGATGATGAAGAGGAGGAAGAGGGTGAACCGTTAAATGTTTTAAATCCTTTAAATGAAGTAGAAGAGGGAGAGATTGACTGAACTGTGATTCTTTGTTTGTCATGTTGAATCAAGAAGCAATGTTTTGACCTCTTATCGGGGAAAAATCACCGCCTAAGCAATTCTGAATGGCTGTCAGGCCATTTGGGTCCTTTCCTTTACGGGCTCTTGGATATAGCGAACAGGACCATGGACAGCCTGGATGTATAAATATTCTACTCATGCACGACATGGGATTTTACCCTGACACATGAGCTTGTGTGTAGGCCATGGAAAGATTGATCTGGTGCACTGCGTCTGCCCAAGAGCATAAAGACCTTTGTTGCCAAGCAGCAGAGAGTTGTGTTGAGACTCGGTTTTATCTAAGAGAGAGCTGAGTTTGGAACTACGTGAACCCAATATGGTATCTAATGATTACAGGCTATAAGATACTTTCTTTGGGTGACCTTGGAATTTGGTGGGAAGTCTGTTTTCTCTATTTAGTATTGTTGTTGGAATTTTGTGGTTGAAGGTGATGGGATCGCATTTGGTAGATTGTGTTTTGATGCTAATGGTGGTGTAATTGATCTTATTATCAGTTCTATTGCTTTTGGGTTGGTGTGCAATTGATATAGGTGGAGTGGATTATAGGTTATGCGAACCACAAAGTTATGTCCTTTAGGTTTTTGACCGAAGTCTAATAGAGAGGCTGGTTGATCCGGAGGATAATGCGCTGGGATTCTGATGCCTTCAATGTGATAATGTGAGTGTTCTGTGTAATGTCTGTGGACAGGGAGGGGGATTGCAATTGTATGGTGATGCTTGTAAGCTTGCTTCTTCCATGTGCTAGAGTGGCCAGAATGTCTACTGACAATTTGGAGCAACAGTATGGAATTTCTGGTTCCTCTGGATTCTTGGCCTGGTTATGTAGAAAGCCTATGCTGAGCATTTTTGGAATCTGGTTTCTTTAAGTCTTGGAGGGCTGTTAGTATGTTGTTTTATTCCAGTGTCTTCTGCTGAACGATCACTTGTATCATATTTGCTGCGAGTTCGGTCTTCTTTTTAAAAAATTGGGAAAATGAGAAAAAATAAAATAAAAATATCTTCAACTGTCTCTCTGGGAAAAGAAAAAAAACGAAAGGATTTGTGCTCAAAATAATCAAGAGATTCTTGAAATTAAAATTATTTGCGATTCTTCAAATCATATATAGATTATCAGAGATTTGTACTGTTTCGGAGTTTAGTGGATTTTGATTTTAGATGTTTTTTAAAACTGTTTGATTAAAAAAGTATATTAAATTCATGTTTTTTTCTTTTATGATTTTGATGTTTTTATATTAAAAAATATATTCGATACATTATAAAACTCTTAAACGAAAAGTAAAAGCATTTGCAACATAATACTGAAAACATGCGAAAACTCTTATTTATTACTCTCCGTTCTCATTCGATTTTAATTAACCTATATTTATTACCAGATGAGATTTTATTCTCTCTCCAC